>Ga0214478_100136_pt1 | contig 39713 bp, 25 predicted proteins | sample M1_20Mar14CPVII9_2_FD_178001 | JGI IMG/M metagenome (GOLD analysis project Ga0214478, IMG submission 178001) | Marine eukaryotic communities from Monterey Bay, California, United States - M1_20Mar14CPVII9sort6BwellD7 | ecosystem: Environmental > Aquatic > Marine > Unclassified | place: USA... | reverse complement strand
GCCCTTAATTAAACTCCACCAAAAACACAACAATACCACCCACCAAACACAAAACTAAACAATACAAAGAACATACCTAGCATCCAATTTCTTCATCTTTCTATATCTAGTAATACAATTCAGACATGGTCGATTTCCATCACATTTAGTCTTACGTTGACGACATTTATCACAAGACGCGCATAATGTTGGTGAGGGTAGTTGGGAGAGTGGTATGTTTAGAATTCCTTGGGGATTGTTTGTTGAGTTTGAAGTGGTGTTGTTAGTGAGGTTGGAAGAGAGGGCGTTTGTGGTGTTGGAGAGGTTGTTAGTGTTGGATGTAGACGACATGTTATTTATTGTTGATGTGGCATTGCCGCCGGCGGCGGCAGAGTTGGCATTGAGGGAGGATAGTAATTGTTGATTCGATAGGCCTATATTGGGCAGTTCGTGTGATTGATTATTGTTCATGGTTGTTTCGTAGTTGTTAATATTGAGATTTTGTTGGATATTTTTTATGCAATGATGGAGTGCGAGTGGATGGATAAATGAATTTATGAGACGGATAATGAGTAAGACAAACTCTGAGTAAATGTCCTCTGCTGAGTCCGCCGGAGGTATTAGTCATCAAATTGCGGTGATATGATATCACTGGTGGAATTTTGATTTTCACTGTATGTATGTCTTTCAAAGCTGAGTAGTAAAAAAAATGAAGAAAATAACGGCTGTCTTTGTGAATCTGTGAGGTACTAATGCACTAAGATATCGGCGAAGTGACTTTCTCTTGAGCAAGAACAATAAGTAAATCTCTTCAATTTGATGTCAGAACGACTTCAATAATTGCTGTCGTACTAAGGCTGCTTTCCTGTGGGCAAGTACGGTTGTATTGTAATATGGTTGTACGGAAGTATATCGCCAAATAATATCTTAATCCCCTTTTATTTTTTGCGCTTTTGCAAAAGTGCTTACGTATTCATTGCTTATGTAGTTGATGATTCAGTAGTAGTAGTAGCGGCTTGCAGTTCCTAGTTTCAACAAACCTAGGTGTCGTTATCTTGCTTGATTAGAAGGAGTTTTGGCGGCTTGCAATTTGTATGAAAAGAAGAACTTAAGACTTCTAATACCTGTGCCATCATGAAGTTCTCATCAACCGCCGTAGTATCAATATTAGTCTCTTTATCAATATGTAATAAAGTTATCAATGCATTCTCTTCTCCATCTCTAAAAGTATCATCTACTACTCGGTTCTCTCCATCTCAAAAACTATCGTCTATATCTCGAGTTAGTAGAGAAACCATACTTTATGATACTACTACCGTGTTAGAAGAAGAGACCAAAGAAGATGAATCTCCAACATCTTCTACTACTAACAACAAAGAAGAAAAGTCTCTAACCCAACGTATAATGGAATCAACCACCAAAGAATCACAAGCAACCGGTGCTGGCGGATTCTCAACATATGATGCATTCCTCAAAGCTGATACAATGTGGTCAAAACTTAAATCATCTAAACCATTTGATTATGATATAACTAATCTATCACAGGTACAGAATGGTATAGAACCACCTGTACAATTTGTTACAGATGATGGTGCAATTGGTAATCCTGCGGCTTGGAGTAAGTTACGTGAATCTCAATCTAAGAAGTTAGATTATGATATTACATTATGTGGCGGAACATTAGGCATTTTCATTGCATTATCATTACAACTTAAGGGACATAAAGTGTTAGTTGTAGAAGCGGGTAAGTTAATGGGACGTGAACAAGAATGGAATATAAGTATGAAAGAATTGGAAGAGTTGGTAGAATTGGGGGTGTTGAGTCAAAGTGATGTAGAGGAGGCTATTAAGACGGAGTTTCCTGGTTGTCGTGCTGGATTTAAGAATAGTGAAGGTGAGTTTATTTAATTTGTATGCAACATGGTATCAGTCAATATCGAATCAACTCATCTCTATTCACATCTTAACTTTAGTTACCCCACTCGAGGGATCTTACTTTGACAATGGAGAGACTGGCTATGAATGTTACACACCTAACGTACTCAACCTAGGTATATCCCCATCCATACTAATTAATAACGTAGCACAACGTTTCAAAGACAATGGTGGGACAATACTTGAACAATCACCACTAAAGGGTATTGTAATATCAGATTCACTTGGTGCTGCATTAGACTTGGGTGAGGATGTTGAACCAATTACTACCAGATTAGTATTGGATTGTATGGGTAATGCAAGTCCTATTAGTCGTCAACAACGATATGGACGTAAGCCAGATGGTGTATGTGCAGTTGTTGGTTCTTGTGCAGGTGGATATGATAAGGAGAGTAACTTACTGGGTGATATTATCTATACCAATTCAGAGATACAAGATAAGGGTGAGAATGGACAATTACAATACTTTTGGGAAGCATTCCCTGTAGGGATTGGTCGGAATGGTAATGAACCCGGAACAAGTGATGTCAAGACAACCTACATGTTCACTTATATGGATGCAGAAGAAGGACGACCATCATTAGAAACACTAATGGATGACTATTGGGATCAATTACCAATCTATCAACCATCCATTACAGATGTTGAGAAAGATTTAGATGTTAAGCGTGTATTATTTGCATACTTTCCAACGTATACTGACTCTCCACTCAAGCCACAGTGGAGTCGATTACTTGCCGTTGGAGATGCCTCGGGTATACAGTCACCATTAAGTTTCGGTGGGTTTGGTGCATTAACAAGGCACTTGGAACGTATATCCAATGCAATTAGTGAAGCACTTGAGAATGATTTATTACATAAAAAAGACTTAGGACAGATTAATGCCTATACACCTAACCTATCGGCGGCATGGATGTTTCAAAAAGCAATGTCTGTTCGATTAGGACAGAAGGTTGACCCCAAGTTTGTCAATAGATTGTTAGCTACCAACTTTGATGTTATGGATAATATGGGTATGTCTACCATGATGCCATTCCTACAAGATGTTGTTAAGATTGATGGATTGGTTGGGAGTTTAGCTCGAAGCTTTGTAGCAGATCCGTCGTTTATGCCTCAGATTGTTGCACATGTTGGTATCCCAACACTAGTTGAATGGCTTGGACATGTTAGTATGATTGCTACATATAATATTCTTCATGTTGCGGCTACGCCTATACTGAAACCGTTCGTGGACAAGATGGATAATCCAAAGGAGAAGTTCTTGTGGAGGAGACGCTTCGACGCTTGGAAGTTTGGAAGTGGTAATGATTACATCTTTGATGAACAAGAGTAGAGTTTAGAGGTGGGGGGTTAGAAGTCTCTTTATAGATCTTAGTATATGAGACTCTTATATCAGATAGACAATAAATAGAACTAGAGAACACACGAGTTAGACTCAAAGCTTGAAAGAGGCGTCTCTCGAGTAGTTAGTTGACAATAGTGACAGTGAGGATAGAGAGAGAAGGAGAAGATACCGCCCCCCCTCAGGATACCTATCTAAACCAAACTCATCAAATTTTATTTTCCAACTTCCAACGCCATAATGGTGCACGCCTATCAGCCTCAACATATCTCCTCAACTACGGGTCCATTGCAATAGATATCCTCCTTTATTACTCCTAAAAACGCTGGGCTTCAATATTTTACTGAAGATTTGCAGCAGTAGTTAGCTTCATTATAGTCTAAACTTCCACAAACTCTCACAACTTTTCGACGATTAGTGATCAACAGTCATACGTCATCTAAAGTTGTATATTAATCTATATACCCACAGCATACTACCGGCCCAACCAATTGCAAATTGAGGCAGGTCATCGAGTTATAAACATACACTACTATATAGAAAGCTAACAAGCAACACAAACAATACAACATAAGATGCCAACATCACCAGAACAAGCAATCAAAAAACTAGCCCGTCATCCATCCAACACAACCTGTCCAAATTGCGGCACAACCTCCAAGTACGGCTTTTCAACAATATGTATTAAATACTTAACCTTTGTATGCAATTCCTGCAAATCCTCCCATCAAGCCATTAGTCATAGATGTAAATCTATAACAATGAGTAGTTGGGATCAAGGTGAGGTATTGAAGTTGAGTAAACATGGTAATGATTATGCAACGAAAGTATGGTTGGCGAATGCACCACCTGTTGGTACGAACGGTAGACCTAAAGAAGGTGATGATATTAATGTATTTAAAAGGTTTATTGTGGATGTTTATGAAAAGAAATTGTATTATTGTGAACCTGCTGCTGATGAGAATGGGAGTGGTGGGGTGGTACAAGCAGTAGCTACGGGTAATCAGCAGCATTTACAAGTTGCAAATAATAGAGCATCTCAACAACTTCAAACAGCAAATAGAAGGGCAGTACAACCAAAGAAGCCCGCACCACCAGCCCCAGCTCAACAGCAGCCGGCAGTAGATTTGTTAGACTTTGGTACATTTGATAATGCATTACCGTCTGTTACACAACCTACGGTGGTTGAAATGACTAAAGCAGCAGCTCCTACTACTAAACAAGTTGCAACATCTTCGTCTGTTCAACAACCGGCACCATTTGATCCGTTCAATATGAACCAATCACAAAGTACAGCAACATCCACAACAACCACAGCAGCTGCTAGTAACAATGCCTCAAATGTTGATCCATTTGCATCCTCGGTAGCGTCCACTCCAAGCAATACTACCAATGCGTTTGGCACTTCTAAAACTATGGGTGGAGGAGCAAGTAATGATGCACCGTTTGATCCATTCAGTAGTCATGGTGGATTAACTTCCTCTTCTTCGACAATGGTTGCTAATAATAGCTCAATGAATGGTATGCAGCAGCAGCAGCAGTCTCAGCCGGTTATGAAGACTCCTGTTATGAACAGTAGTAGTGGTTCGGGTGTAACGAATGGGGGTATTATGAACGGCAGTGGCAACAACAACAACATGTTTATGAATAATTCCATGATGATGAATGGAAGCGGCAACCAAGGTGTGGGAATAATGAATGGCAGCGTTAATCAAGGGATGGGTATGATGAATGGCAGCGGTAACAATATGATGATGATGAACGGCAGCGGTAACACTAACATGATGAATGGCCAAGGCGTGATGATGAACGGTAGCGGTAATAACATGATGATGAACAATAACATGATGCTAAACAGCAGCCAAGGAGGTAATATGGGTATGCTAAACACTTCTCATCAGCAGCAGCAGCCGCCAGCAATGGCAATGAATATGAACATTATGCAGCCACGGAATAATAGTATTAGTAATATGGGTAGTCCGTCTGGTAATGGTGTTGTTGGAAGTGGAGGGTGGAGTGGAAGTGGAGGTAGTAGTGCGGCTAAAGCGGAAGGTAATAAGTCTGATCCGTTTGCTGGATTGGGATTCTAACGAGAGATACAATAGAAGAGGACACTGTGGCAGATGCTGGGTCGGGATTCTAGAGTAACCATGCACTTAAGTATAAATTAGAAAGGAGTTAGAACGACTCTTTATCTTATTTGATATATCTAATCTTTCTTTTCGTTACTTTCCTAAAACAACTAGTAAGCTCTATCCCATTTGTTGCTCATGATGAGGTTTCTCCTAAATTAACCACTAATACCAACTATTTCAAACCAAGTATTATCACATACACCAAAGAGACACTAGTTGCTGTTGAGCAGAATATGATGATATGGTGAGTTATGATAAAGAAGAAATGAATTGATATTGTTAGAATCGTATGACGAGAAACGTGTATCATACTACCAAACAGAGACAAACTTACAAACCGCTGTTGAGCAGATGATGTCATGGTTTGTGTTATGATAAAAGAAGAAATGAATTGAAATGATATTGTTAGAATCGAACGACAAGAAATGTGCATCGTATGAAACAGAAACAAACTTACTAGCTGTTGAGCAGACGATGATATGATATTATTAGTTATAACAAACAAAGAAATGAATTGAAATGAAATAATATTGTTAGAATCGCACGACAAGAAATGTGCATCGTATGAAACAGAAACAAACTTACTAGCTGTTGAGCAGACGATGATATGATATTATTAGTTATAACAAACAAAGAAATGAATTGAAATGAAATAATATTGTTAGAATCGCAAGATAAGTGACTATAAGAGATATGAGTAGCAAATATAACACAGAGACAAACTTAACACTTACGGGCTGTTGAGCAGATGATGATTATTATGATTGGGTTATGATGAAAGAATGAATTGATTTGAAATGGTATTGAGTCGTAAGAAGAGAAAAGCATGTATTATACCAAACAGAGACAAACTTACGCTCTGTTGAGAAGATGATGATATGGTTTGAGACAAAGAATGAATTGAATTGAGTTGAAATGGTATTGTTAGAATCACAATGAGACATGTATATCATAATATCAAACAGAGGCAGACTTACAAATCAATAAACATCGAACAATGATCAAAAGTAACACTATCCTCTCCATCCTCGATAAGAGACTCAAGTGCCAAAACACTTTCCTGATCAGTAGATTGTTCAAGCTTGTATCCATATATTGTTACTCCCTCATCTTCTCCTTCTCCTTCCTTGACATATCCCTCTGCAAATACACTAACAACAACATCTTTTGACATATCATCATCAACAATCGTTAATGCCGCATTTGGCATACCCTTCTCATCATCAAATAGCTCATTAAAGTTATTAAACCAATCAGATGTAGGCTCAGTCTTCTCAAGCTGCATAGGACGATCTGTAAACCATTCAGTATCCTTGTGAAAGTTGCTAGATTCAAGATGATATACACCGTCGTCATCACGATATAGAGTACACATATCAGCCATTTGTACAAATAACCAATGAGGAGCGTTAGCCGCGGCTTTGTATGCATCAAGTTCTGCTTGAACATCAGAGCAAGATGTGAACAAAGTAGAGTCATTTTCCTTCTGTGCTTTCGAGTATGCCTTTGCACTTTTGTTTGCCTTATCACTTTTTGTACTACTATTAGCTTTACCACTCTTACCATCGACCTTCTTACTACTCTTAGAGAAGAGTTTATGTACTCCAAGTCTACGACCTACGCGAAGGGCACTGACAGTATTAACCAGAGTTTCGTGAGGAAGCAATGGAAGATGATTTGAGACAGCCTTCTTCTTTGAGACGCCGGCCGCCGCCGAATTAGAAGAACTGTCATCAGCGCCGCAGACACCGACGATGGCAATGGCAAAGATCAATAGTTTAGGGAGGAGCTTGTTCATCCACATCATAAGGAATATTGTGGTGTTATTGTGGTGGTTTTGCTAGATTTGAAACAACACGCGTCTATCTCCAGATAATTTGGGATAAATAATCAACATATATGTATAAGTCACCCTACCACACTTAAGCAAAAGATTGTTGAGAGCGAGGCCGCCGAAGGAACTTGATGTCTTATCTATTGCAACAACAATATCTATCACAACACAATCACCTTCCTTGCATTGTACATAGTGCAGTTTTGACTCTTGCCGCGATTATTTGGTGGTATTAAAAAAACAATTCATTGCACTTATTCTCTTTCGCCAAGGCAATAAAGGATATAGGCATGCTATGTTCAATTGGCTAATACGGCAGAAGATGGCAGTGTTTATCTGCAATACTATCCCACAACATTGGTTTTACTACCATAGTGCCTCGAAGCTACAATGCAATGTTTCATTGCAATACTCTACTCATAATATAGAGAATATGAATATGAGCAGCATGTGTCGTCAAGAAGAGTTCGTTGTTGCCATCGTCTCGGCTATGCAAGCATCTGAGAATGACGGCGGAGCATATGATCCAACTAGAAAGTTTCACTATGGTCTCTCGAGTAACAACATCGTTGTTAACGGTCAACAACAAAAGGTGGTGACTCTAGAGTGTCGAGCTCGAATGTTGAATTGGTGTTTGGATGTAAGTATCTCCTTGACGATAGACGATATATGTGTATGCTGTTCTGTGTATTCTAACTCCAATCCAATCTACATCTTCTTCTTTGGTATACAGATGATGGACTTTTTTGAAATAGATAGAAGCATCGTTGCAATTGCAATGTACTATCAAGATCGATACCTCGGCACAGAGAAGGGTAGAGCTGCTAGAACTAACCGATCTATCTTCCGTATAGTGTCAGTTACGTCACTCTATATGGCATTGAAACTCAGTCAACCAGGCAATAGATGGAATATAACCTCTCATGCCTTCGCCAAGCTATGTCAAGGAGCAGTGTTGGGAGATGAGATTAATGATATGGAAATCGATATTCTCTTTGCATTAGATTGGTATGTCAACCCGCCAACTCCAATGAAGTATGCCGAGGCATTGTTAGAGCTGATATTCAATGGCTCCTCAAGTAGTAGCAGCAGTGGCAGTAGCAGTTGTACAAGAGAAGACTACTTTGTAACAAAGAATCCTCTACTTTGTGATGAAGAGGATACCACTACTAGCAAGAGTCTACCTCCTCAAGAACTAAGAGAGCAAGTTCGTGAGTTAATCTCGTATCAGTTGGAGGTTGCATTACATGATAAACGATTGTTTCAAATTAGATCATCTGCCATTGGAACAGCAGCAGTTGTTAATGCCCTGAAAGGTATACAATACGAAAGTTCTACGAGTTGTAGTGCCTCATTTTGTGAAGAAAGTATAGACACCGTTTTGGACATGATGACAACTTGCAACTTGGTATCATCAGAAGAATGTTTGGAAGAGATTAGATCAGTACTTCTCAACTCGGTTGTATCTCCAGCTAGTAATAACGATGAAGGATCCAGTCAAGAAGATGATACCGATACAGATCAGGATGCTCTGTCGTCCAATATAACAAGGGCGGAGACTCCTCCTCCTCAGCAAAGAAAGGTCAGAACACCGCCGGTATCATCATCTCCGACATCTGTATTTCAAGTCTTACTAAGGAGCTCATATAGATCTTAACTATAAAAAGACTAGTAAAGGAGGTTAGTGATAAGTGATACTTGATGCATTTCTTCATATTCATAGTCATAGTACAATACAAACACATACATAGTTTGTTTATCTGATGAGCCACCCCGAAGATTTTCTTGGCATAGAACCAACTTCACAGCTAGCTATCAGAGGTGTCCTTGTGACCACAGTAGTCTACCACTCAAGTACAATAGTAATGAAGTGATACTTATGAGACAAGGTATAATCTTGGAATCTTTTAGGGAGATCAAGAGCAAAAAATGGAAAATAGTGCACAGAGAAACAGACTTCACACCACCTAACGTGCAAAATCAAGTAACAATGGCAGGTTGATAGAGGTGTCGTGTAAAGTAGTATTGGTCTTGAACATAGGGCATGCATCAATTGCAATCATACTTATCATTATCATATTCATATCACACACATCGCTATTTTTACTCGAGAGACGTCACAATTATTATCATGAACATCATCAAGAAGACAATCCTTATTCTAGCTACTTCTGTATCAGGTAAGCTTCTTTGATACATCGGTTTGTACTTTATGCTCATCATGTAACCGTCTTCTTATCTTACTATTACTATCTCTTGACATACTACAACTACAAATACAGTCGACGTCGACGCCGCCGACAATGACAATATTACACTGGCGGAAGAGTTTCGTGATGCTGCCCTCGATGTCAATGGAACTTCTACCACCAAGAGCTTATTTGACTACCTTGATATCAATAATAAAGACTCTCCTCGAGCACTGACGTTATATGGTCCGAAATCTGGCAATGGTATGCGTAATGAAGTTGATGTATATTTTGTCACCAATAGCAACTATCAAGCCTCCAAGATGTATGATACCAAGGTTACATTTTCAAGAGGCATCAAGTACAGTAGTGAAGGTGTTTGGTCACAGCATTTAATCGATTGTAGCAGTGCGGTGACATCAACCGGCGGAAATAGTATCCTAATCTGTGCAAAAGGAAACGATGATAAATTTTGCATAAGTCAAGCTAAGTGGAGTTATTGGAGTAATGGTGAATGGAAAACATCAAGAACTTGGGGTTTACGTGGAGATGGAGTGTGCAATACAATAATACCCTCTTACAATGGAAAAGAGTGTGTAAAGTACAATATCAAAAATGGCAAGGCTATGTACACATCGAAACGTCCCATAAGACAATCGGATACTCCATACTGTAAGAAGAAGAGTACTGATGCAGAAGACTGGTTTGATCACGAGACTCCTTCCCCAACACTTTTCCCGACCATGCAACCAACGGTGTATATCGATCTGAAGAAGAAGTGCATTCGAGATTGTAAAGATTCGGACAAACTATCGACACAGCAGAAGAGGATATGTAAGCAGAATTGCCGTGAACAATACAAGTACAAGGGAAAGAATCTGTTCAACTAATGATTGTCGATATGGTATCTGCATTTGTTCTTGATTCTTCACTTGAAAGTGCCCGAGATCTTGCTTGTGGTATTCTATACTGTACATAACTGATTGAAATAGTCCTTGCTTACATATCGTTATTTATCTGCTAAAAGACCTTAATATCAACAACAACTAGATTTATCCTCATCACAAACGAAGATTGATTCAATATTGTATTACCAAAGAAGAGACGACGAGATGTTGACCATATAAGACTAGGCCATGTTACTTTTCCTCCCCCGCTTGCCATACAACACGATCTCTTCGAAACTATCACAAACAACTTAATACCCCTATCAAATAACTCTAACCCCTGCCCCCAAACACAATACCTTCCTTCCTAGACTCTAAAAACCATACCACCAACAAACTAACTCTTAACTTTCTCTACTCCCAAGTAATAGGAACAGATTCAACCTTAGTAATATCCTCCGGCATTAACTTACTTCCCTCGTCCTTTGCATTACTACCATCACATCCCATTCCCGCAATTAATGGTATAAACTTAAATAACATACCAAAAGGTACAGTATTATGTTTTGGATTTGATATCTTTGTTTTATCAAAAGAGGATTTACAATTCACATTCATTACCTCCTTCTTTGGTGCATAGGTACAACCATCGGAGGTTGTTAGTGCGTTAAGATTGGCAGCACACCAGTTTGGTGCCCATACGTTGAATAATACCGTGCCGCATTCGGTACAGTATGGACGAGCGATCTTACCATCATCGCCTACCTTCACGAATGCTACCTTGGATTCATCACATTTGGTAACTGTAACATTATTCGATTTGTAAATTGCAATTGCCGCACCGCTATTCTCTTCCGAGGGGGTGTTGCATTTCATAGATGTACCATTGAATGACTCTTTAGATTCAATGGCGGCAATGGCGGCTACACAACTATGGCATTGACAATTGAAGACCATACGTGGTGGTGTGTTGAATACAGCCTCGAAGGCTGAACATTTGCATTTTAAATGATATTCGCTTGACGACATGATTGCTATTGTTTTGTAGTTGTTTTGATATGGTGCGGCGATATTTGTTGGTATTGCTAATTGCAATTGCAATACACTGAGCTATTATCTTATTAATAATAGTAGAGCCAATAAAGATATTCTTCAATAATTAATTTCAACAGCTGGAGAACAATGACCCGGCCGGACAAACACATGATGACAGATACCGAACGGTATCCTCTTTATTTAGAGTTATGTAGTAGTTACACACGCACTCCTTGCTCGTGATATCCACTCCTATCACCATCCACATAGCATAACGATATTAGTTGATATGAATATAGGATTATATACGGTTTTTTACTAGAAGGTTGATACCGAGAAAGTAATTCCTCGACCTACTCTCTCTCGTCTCCCCCCCCACTCATGACTGGTCCTTCTTCCTCTTCTCTCAACCATGTCTCAACTTCGTAACTTGGCAATCTACCATAACACAAAACTAAACTTAAAGGATATTTGATTTTGCTTGTATCCAACTAGACGTGTACAGTAGTGTTTATGAATGTAGGATTAGATAAAACGGCTTTAGAATTAGAAGGTTGATACCCTTCCAACTTCCAGACTTGCGGGGATTAGAATTCTCAGTCTCAGTCTCTCTCTCGTCTATCTCTCCCCACAGACGTCGTCCTCTCCCTCTTCTAGACACTACTTCATCTTGGCAATATTACCATTCAAGGCCAACAAATAATCAGTCAATATATCAATAGTATCCATCTGATCTTCATTACTATCATGCATCTTCATCAACTCATCCAATAACCAATGTTTAATAACTAAAGTATTACTACCATAGATACGATCTTCTTTATATCCATTCTCAATAAAGTGTTTTTCTAAATCGACATCAGATAAATGGTTTAAATCATGATTCATTGATTTATATATACTTGCTGAAAAGGAGGGTGGGAGACGTGCTCGTGTTGTTGATGATTCGGAGAGCCATGGATCAGATGTTGTAAAGAATTTCTTTAATTTGATTGCTGGATATCCTTTCGGTATTAATATCTAATGTATATATAGAGAGAAAGGTGACGGCATGGGGGTAAGTTGATATGCATATTCTTTACAAGAGAAGACGTGAAGAAAACCACATCCTTACCTTTTGTGCATCATCCTCATCGGGATGCGAACCAACATAATCATATATAGCACTAACATCTCTTTCCCTTCCCTCCTCCCCACTACTACCAATACCTCTTCTACCTCTCCTCTTTGCCCAATCTAAATTAATCTCAAATAAAACAATTAATTCATGTACATTATGTACTTTATCCTGTGTTTCATAATAGAAATTCATATACCGTTCGATTGCACAGGGTGTTAATGTTCGTATATAACTTTGTATATGTCTACTTGGATCATTTGGAGTGGATGACCATGCTAATCCACATACCTGACCACAATTTATATTACATAATTCTGTGGGGGGACGTGTTAGTATGAATGAATCATTTAGTAACATTATTCTAACATCATTATCTGAGTTATTTGTTGAAGATTGAATGTCGGATAGGAGATTTGGTAGTGTAGTTAACGCATACATCCATTTACTTGCATCAACTAATATAGCATCATTTCTAACGTATAATATAGATGTTGGTATGATTGTAGAATGTAATTTTGATTTCCATTGAGTTACCATAGTTTGTATCTCTGATTTGTATGATTCATCTAATGAAAATATTAATATTGATTTGTTAATAATGATTGTTGGCTGCTTGTCAAGTTCGTTGTTAGTAGTAGAGGAAGATATAAGTTGACTTAGATTATGTTCAATTATACGTAATCTTAATTCACCATCGGAGCCATGTCGTATATGTGATGCTGTTAGTATTATACGAGTTTGTTTAGTTGGTTGTAATTGCAATGATGACGAACGTAGGAAGAATGATGAACAGCGTAGAAATGACGCGGTTGATAAATGATCTTCATCTATTAGTGTATGTTTGAAATGCGTGAGTATCAATAGCAGTAGTAGTATTGGTATTAGGAGGAGAGTCCATCTTGGTTTGTATTGGTTTATCCGTCTTCGTTGTTGCAATGATGTGCTTGGGTGTACTTTGTCATTGGAATGTTGTATTTGCTTCACTTCACCTCCACCGCCGCTATTATTGGTAGCAGCAGAAACGATGATACGTCGGCGTGGCAACCCATTGTCTGCTGTAGCTGACGCCGGTGATGCTTTAGTGGTATAATCATTACTCTGGCCATTCATCTCAAGTAGAGTTTGAGAGGAGGATTGAGGAGAAAAAATAAACCGTCATTTTTATTCCTTATTATTTTGTCTGACAATAAATGTAATAACTTCCTCCGGAAGTCGTCTACTCAATCATATGATACTCAGCGCAGCGGCGCCACCAGATAGCCGTCAACTACCATAATTCAGTAGAATGACGACGGTATTTGATTGCAATCTTCTCTAAACAAGCAAAATAAATAACAAGCAAAAGAAACATGAACTTCTTGACTCCATCTCTCTTCCTCTTCTTCCTGCTTGGTATGTGTCATGCATTCACTGCACCATTGCAACGAGCTATATCTACACAATGTCCTCGTAGTATATCACTAGCAGCAATAACCAAACGACAGACCTACATACTAGACGGTGCCGAGCTTTCTTACTATATCCAAAGCTTACAACAACAAGCTCTCAACAATAGCAGCAACAACAATGACAACAATAATGATATAAAACTGCCAAACTTGGCACCAAGATCACCTAACAAAAGTAATCGAATTGGATGTGTAACGTTTGTTACTGTTACATTAGACGATGATATCAAAAAGAACGACAGTGAAGAAGTTTGGTTGAAGAGAGGCACAGAAATTATTGGTGTACAAGTAGTTCCTCCGTCCTCAACCGACAGTAATACATCGGATAGTATTAGTGATATGTCGGATAGCACAGACATCTCAACACGAGAGAATGTTATATCAATCAATGATATACAATTATATAAAGACTCCATTGCAATTCTACCAACAACTCAAAATAAGAATAGGAAAGTTTTATATGCAGATTATATATCTACTGCTGCTACTGCTTTACTCATTGGATCGACTACTCAACAACATATCGATAACAAAGACGCCAACAACAATAAGAGTGTTGGGGAGAGTAATAATAACAATAAAGACGAGAATAACAAACATGCAAAGAAGAAGAAGAAGGTGGTAGTAATAGTAGGAGGTGGAAACTATGCACTCTACCTAGCTACAGCATATAATACACTTGGACATAAAGTTCATGTTGTATCAGCTCGTCCTTCGTGGTCATTGCCCTCTCCTTCTGACCTTGCTCAAAAGAAGATGGATGACAGGGTAGTAGAGAATGGAGTAGTTGAGATTATACCACCGTCTGTTGGTAAATTGTCGTTAGGTTTTACTTCTGCCATTGGTGAGTTTGTTTAGATATGTTGTATTATCTTGGTGCATATCATGTGTGTTCATACATGTTTTGCTCACACATCACATATGTGCCACGTTTTTCATTATAGGTGAGTTTGACATACTAATAGATACATTGGGAGATGAGTTAGGTATAGGCCGGGCAATGAACATTGTCAACAATAACAATCATCATGACAACACAGACGATAATATGGGTAGTAGTAGATTTACACAACAATTACAAGACTTACACAATTGTCAAACCTACCTATCAACAATAACAAGATCACAACAATACGTATTAAAGAATGGATTATTATTCGCTCGAGATGATGTTATACGATATCAAAATGAGATTGAATCTAAAAGTACTAGTAGTGGTAGTATACAACAGTTACCACCACCAAGTAACTTTGGCAATACAATACAAACATTATTAGATAATGAAGTTATATATAAATCAAATACAAATGAGAATGGTAACAATGTTAACAAAGATGTATTTGTTCGAGGTTGGAGTTTAAGTGATTTAACTGAGTTAAAAACATGGCCAATGGAGGGTGCAGTTCGATATGGCTTTCCCACAGTTGATATTAATGTATCAAACCTTGGACAACGACATAGGATTGGAAGGCAGAAGATAAAGAGTAATGTGAATATACGTGAGATACAGGCTGAGACTACAAAACGTGCAAAGAATATTGCATTGGTTGTTGATAAGTTGGATCTAGATGACGAAGAGTTGATGATACACGAGAAACAACAACATGATCATTCGGGAGAGGATGACGAGTCTACCCATATCATATCCGAGTCGATTAGTAACAGCACAACAATCAAGATAACCAATCAACGAAGACATATAACAACCTCAAGACAAACATCAAATCCATTTATTACCTCAATATCAAGTGCAAGTGAATTAAATCAACAAATAATCGAATCCAAACGTAACTGTATACTGTATATCACTGCATCATACTGTCAAAAGTGTAAGAGGATGACACCACAGCTTAATCGAATAGCACGTCTATCTTCTTCTGAAGAGTCGTTGTCAGAGTCATCATCAGATAAGAATAAGGAGAAACAAGTACTATTTGCTCATGTAGACATATCAAATGGACCAAAAGGGAAGCAACTTGGTAAGATACTTAATGTAAACAAGGTACCATCAGTAGTTGTTTTTCAAAATGGTGAACAAATCAAAACGACAAGTGGAAGTAATAATAACGGAAACAAAGCATCATCAATTGTAATTGAAAGACATAATCTGAATCAACTTGGTGAGGTAGCTAAGGCATTAGAGAAGGGTGATGTGAATGTTAATGTTAATGCTTTGCTAAGAAGAGAAGAGACTATCAAGAAGTAAAGGAGGAGAGCCTCCCTTGTCAAGTGACACAAGATTCCTCTCCCCGACAGAAGCGGTGTCACAACAGTGTGAAAGGAAACACTACGAGAGGGTAAGGCCAAGGCGGCGATGACAAGTCAATACCATTAGTGAAAGGAGAGGGTGAGGAGTTGCAGGAGTGCAGGTGTGAGACACGAGAGCCTCTAGGAGTGTCCATTGGAGGGGTGAGAAGAGGCAGAAGATACTCTTCGGCAAGTACTCAAATCTGAACATATATTGCTCTGTAAACATGGCAAACTCAAATCTGGACGAATGTATGACTTACTCGTAACTCTAAAACATTAATAATGGAGGACAATAATATCAATACTCTATGATTGTATATTACTCCTTGGCCTCATACTTACTCTCCCTACTCAAACGTCGCTAGCTAAACTACAAAGAAGCTCATAGCCATGCTAATGCTAATGCTAATAGCAGAGAGGAACAAATCGTACTTTCTCCCCACACAACATAATATTGATGATCCTCACTCAGTCTGGGTATTTATTCAATGGCGTATCTTACCACCAAACAGAGACAGAATCCCTCTAATCCTCGTCGGCGTCCTTGCTCTACTTGTACCTCACCATCCTCACATCTAATGCTTCCCATGTAACATCTGATACACCACTTTCTCCTTAAAGAAAATATCTGATTTGATAGCAGGACTATGTGTCTCCTCCTTTCCCCATTTACATTTGAAGAGAAGAGAGGACTCGGAGTCGGACTCGGAGTCTTCTTCTAACTTGCAGTGACCATTAGTATTAGTTATTCTGTTGTGATGATTCTTTTTGTGAGATGACGATGTGAATGTGAATATGTTAATGTCAATGTTGTTGTTCTTATTAGTTTCCTGTGTGCTCACGGCAGAAGCAGTGGCTGTTGATAAGAGTAGCGGCGAGGTAGTACTGAGGTAGGAGTAGGATACCTACGTTCTTCGTGATAGATTGGCAGGGATACCATGTTGAACGGAGGGCATGTCTCATTTTCTCAGACATTCGAATGGGATTGCGCGGTATCTTAATTGCACTTCACACCATTGCAATCTAGCAAGCATCGACTGCATATCTAAGCATCATCGCCCCATAGCAATAGCAACACACATAACATAAAGTATCATGAAAGCTGTATCAATCATCATCGTTGGTTCTTCTGCCATTGCATCGTCAACCTCCTCGGACGTCAATATCAATGTCAACAACAAATCCAATCCACATCATTATAAGAAGCGTTATGATAATGGACGCCGTGGTTTATCATCAGCAAAGGCTGGTAAGAATGGTAAGGGATCCAAGGGATCCAATAGTAAAGGCACGAAGGCATCGGTGGTCATGCCAACGCCTGCGCCTGATCTTGATGATGAAAATGACCTTGATAATGAAAATGAAACAACCAACCCAACATCTGTACCAACATCCAATCCAACATCTGCACCGTCGTCTAACCCAACTGTACCATGTGAACTCACATGTGCTGATGATTCATTTACTATTGTGACTGATAGTACATCTGATACACCATACTACTTTGGATTGGGTGCCATGCTGCCTGACAATGGTATTTACTCTGATAATTTTCTAGAAAATGATGTGGTGTGTGGTGATGATACCCTATTCCTTCGTAGCATCAGCGGTGGGGACGGGTTTACCTTTACTACAGATTCGGAATATCCTAATACCATTCTTATGCTTTCCCCTCCGTGTGCCGGTGAAGTGTCAGTTGTGTACGAGGCATGTGCTAGTGTTGATGGAGAGGACACAGAAGATTGTTGCACTGCAACTATGACTGTTGATGTGAAACCATGTGCTGCCTTTGCACCATGCCAAGATCAAGAAGAGGGTGATACATGTGAGTTTGATGGTCAAGTGTGTACTTGTGGAGCAAATGGTTCCTATGGTGAAATATGTATCCCGGCAGAGTGTGCTGGTGGGTGTACCGAGGGTTGCTCATGCCCATTTGAGGATGCTACTTGTAATGAAGGGCAGGGATGTTTCTGTAATGGAGATCTAGTTTGGGTTGGTACATGCCCTGGCCCTGTCGGAATTGAGAAGGGCAAATCCGAGGGTATTGGATTTGATCCACGTGCATTTAAGCTTGATGAGGAAGAAGAAGATTTGAACTTCCTAATGTCAAGTATGTCCATGTCCATGTAATTGAGAATGAAAGAAGAGGCGATGAAATTAGATACACATGCTCATCAAGTTTAAAGGTATGAGAGGTGAATTGATGTGGTTTAGTTCAATGGTCGGCTAGTTAGTCGCGGATGTTTATATGTCAGTGGGGTTAGTTTGTTTGATGATTATTAGAAGAAGTATGCTCTAGTTCAAGAGTAATAGATATGTGAGATGTATGGATGTTTTATCGATGATAGAAGATTTGTTAAGATAGATTTGATGTTTTAGAGTTACAAGTATAGATTGTTATAGATTGATATAGATTTGTTTGTACCAGTATATGTTCGATGAGACCGCCTCCTCATCTTATGTATAGTATAGCGTAAGTCTCCATATGGTCGTCATCTCTGCCCCTGTTTTAAGTCCAATGGCCTCGATATTGTCACTTTTGTTTGAAAGAGTATAATCAAGATTAGTATTGTATTCTCGTCATCACATATCATTCATCTCCCTCCAAACCTCATATCATCTTTACTAACTTGTTTTATTCAATATATCCAATGGTGGCAGCATCTATAATTAACAACAGGGCATTTGTCCTTCTGCTTAAACTTTTGACGTGTAGAACATCTGAGGAGAGAGAGAGAGAGTTAGTAATGATTGTGTTCGTTCGTTTATAGCTTGTGTAATAACAGCTGATACACGAACGACAATACCTCTATTCGGGAAGAGCTCTTGACACATATCTCTTCTCCAATCTGCTCTTCTATTCTTTGAAAGGGAAGTATCGGCATTATGATGTTTCTTCGGGAACACGATACTGCAGTATTATACCATCATTTTCATATAACTCATCATATATATTCATAACCAATATATTAAATAATAAGTTATTTTTGGTATCCTCTCTCCTTATTAGATAAACGGTGGCACCCTTCCGTCTGTAAGCATTATAAGATTATTAGATATATTTAAGTTTCATTTGTTGCTGTCATTTGTTGTTGTAGCATTCAAGAATTACTTTGTCTTGTCAGCAGTATTAGTATATACATCATCACATCACATCTTTACTATCTTGTTTTTTGTTCAATCTGTCAGATGTTGGCGTTATATATACCGACTAACACTAATGGTATTTAATAATAACCACAAGGTAGATATTGCGGTAGCTCATCAGATATTATTGATTATACCAACTTATTGCAATTGCAAATCTTATAATCAGATACTGATAACAGTTAACACATACATCAATCGAGGATACCATACAGCACCCTTTTAGTGTAGGTTGTATCGCCAAGGTATCCTTTTTATTCCTAGACGTACCTACTCAAACGGTCACAGCTCCTACCTAACTTCCACCTCTTCTCTCATGATGCTTTAGATTGACGATAGAGAGGAACATATCACAAACAGGACACGGAATCCATAATTTAGTATTATATAATAACAATGAAGCTCTCGTCAGTAATCTTCTCATTCGGCATATTTGCCACATCCGTCTCGGCATTCACACCATCGTACACAACAAAGAACAATATTGCAATCAACACTCGACCTTCCTCAACAACAACACTGAATCAATATGCACAAACTGCACAAGGATTGGTAGACGTTACCGATGAATACGCTCAACGTGACGTCTATACAATGGAAGAGTGGGCAATGCAATACGGTGCCCAAAAAGCACCCGGTATTGAACTAACCACACAAGATGGTGCCGACTATGAATATGTAGCCAATCAGGGCGTCGGTGCCGGTCAAATGGTAATGTACATCCCACCCGATATCGTACTAAACTCTGCAGCCATCCAAGCTGAATTCGGTCAAAGTTTAATAGGCGCTGAACAAGTAGTAGTGGGCATAGATCAGGGAACACAACAACGTCTCCCACTATTCCGTTTAATGATTAAAATTCTAAGTGAATATGAAAAAGGACAAGATTCACCATTCTATCCATGGTTAAATTCCTTACCACGTCAATATTACAATGGCGTGTCAATGACTGATGCATGCTTTGATTGTTTACCACCCTATGCGGGTTGGTTGGCTAGTTCGGAACGTCAGAATTATAGTAATTTCGTTGCGGCAATTCGGCAGGGTGGGTATTTACCATTGCAGCAGGAGACTATACAGGATGGACGGGTATTGAAATGGGCGTATAATGTTGCATTGACGAGATTTCATGAGGTTTGGCAACCTGAACGTGCAAAGTTAATTGCACCGTTGGCTGATATGGTAAGTTTGTTGGAGTTGTTTTGTTATTTTTGTTGTGGGGATTAAGGAGGAACATATCATGTGTTCACTTGTTCTTTGTTATGCTTGCCATTGATGTGAAGTGCATCTAATATACCCTCCTTTATATACTTTCTAACCACCACAAATCCATATCATATAAACACCACATCGTATAGATCAACCACGGATCAGAACCAAATTGTGATATCGAAGTCGACGGACAAGGTGGATTTACCGTAACAGCAATGTACGATATCCAACCCGGTGAACAACTAAAGATTACACTAGGTGACCCAACCAATCCCACACCCATCTTTGCCCAGTATGGTTTCCTACCCAATGATTGTGCCACTATCTTCTGTAAGGCTATGCACTTAGATCCTATTATTAAAGAGTTGGGATATGATTTTAAGGATTTGTTATTTCAGACTGAAAGTGGTGAGATTGCACCCAAGGTACGGTATTTGCTGTTGTGTGTTTGTATGTATGTGTGTTATGTGTGTAGATTGAAGGGATGAGTTCCATTGTATATTATATTATATCATATACTCACCTTCCGTACCACTCCTCTTCTATATAATTCATAGGTCTGGGATATCTTCCTATACGAAATCTTACAACAGAATGATCAAAATGCCTGTGACGCATACTACGTAGCATGTAAGACAAATGACGAGGTTACCAAACAACAGTATCAAGAACAATACTTCCAATACACTCTCGATGCAATGAAACAACATGTTTACGGTATCATGGCAGATGTTGAACAATTAACTATGAAGGCACAGAGTTATGATGTTAATACCCACCCTCGTGTGCCAGTAATTGTTGCACATAACACATTGGTTTCTCAAACGTTTACTATGACTGCTGCCTTACTTGAACAGATGGGTTAAGATTTAGATTAGATGGAAGGGTATATACTTGCGGGTTAATTCGAATTAGAGTAGAGATTGTGGTGTGTTAATGATGGTTGAAAAGAAAAGAACACATCTGTTAAGATGAGAGAGATGGTTAGATGAACACTAGTAGAGGGATAAACTAGATCAAGGTGTTATCTCATGCTCTTCTCGTTCCACCTCTCTATCATCTCTATCATCTCTATTGTATCTCTAGCTCCTCCATGAACAGGTTCATAAGGGAAGAGAGTGGGCGACAATATGGGGATTAGATATCATATCATTAAACATGTGAACGATAGGATACTCTCTGTGTATAATACTGACTATATTAATCCGCATTTAACTATTTCCTTTTCGTCATTTCCTCTAAATCATCAATACCGCTAATTTACTATTTCATTTGATCATCATCTTCCTCTTCTCCTCCATACCATTATGAACTAATATGATTCAAACACTACACCACATACATCCTAACCTCTTTACATAAACACATACAACCCCTCTGACGAAACGAGAGCCTTACTCTAACACCTTTAGAACATAAGAGGTGTCAATACGGCCATGCCTAACATAGTCAAGACAACCATACTATTCATCGTCATTCCTACACCAGATGACTTTAATGCCGAATCCTCCTGTTTCTCTTCTTCCCCCTCATCCTTTATCTTATCAATATCAAATACACTAACACTAACTTTTGGACTTGCCACTGGACTATTCGTAGTTGTTACTACCTCTTCTTTTCCTCCACTATCAAGAATATCACCACTACTAGAACTTGTATCGACAGGACAATAGATACGTTCCTGTACACCAGGTAATTCCACTTCCGCCATACTACCAAGTGTATTACCTGTACTCCAATAGGCTACATTATTTTTAGTAAAACATCCCTTTGTTGGAAAACTATCATTGGAATATCCAACTGGTATATTTAACTTTTGAGCTGATTCATCACATTGTTCTTCTGTCATACAGACTGTTTTGTAAATACCGATTAGTTGATTTGTTTTGCCGTTCTTTAGTTCTAATGTATTGTCATTTGGTTTAATACGCCATTTGATTAGTGTAGTGTTGGATGACATCCAATTATTCAAATATGTACTTTCTTGTTCAGCTAATGCTCCTTCACAACCGATTAACGTTTGACCAATGGCACCATCAATTACAAATGATGTCGATGATAACTCCTTATATCGTCCAAAATATGAATTACATCCAGTTTCACCCTTAATATCATTAAATATATCAAATGTTAATGTAATTGCTGTATTGTAAATTGGCGTAGCCAACTCCTCACTCTCTGCATTCCAATATTGTATAGCTGTCCATGTTGGCATGACCAATTGAGGGAATGAATTTACTACACTAATTGTTTGTGATGAGTAATTATTACAATATAATCTTGATTGTAATGTTGGTAAATCTGTGGAACTAATCTCATCGATAGTGCCGGATGACCAGAAGGCGTTGTTATTTTTAGTATAACATCCTTTTGTGTGTAGTTGTAAATGTTCAGATGTGTAGAGTGGTATGTTTAATGAGCTGGCGGCTGTTTGACATTCGGAGAATGATTTGCAAATTGTTGGTGTTGCAATAGCGGCGGCGTTAGTATCGTCTTGTTGTTCTTCGATTGCAATTAGAGGTGATGATGAGATTATTACACCAGGTTCGTCACTGTCGTTGTTGTTGTCGTTGTTGTCAGTAGTAGTAGATGGCTCGTCAATATCAGGCAAGTTTAGTGGAACATCTTCGCTTGTGATTGGTTTAGTACTCGATTGTTGTCTTAAGCCGCCGTCGGTATCAGTGTAGAGAGGTCTATCAAAGAGACCTGCATTGATTGTCTTGATACTACTAGAAGCAGCAGCAGTTATTGTTAGAAGTCGAGAGTAGTAACCGACTGCCATGATGATAAGATGATATGATACAATTGAATTTTGATATGATATTGAGTTTTGAGGGCCTCCGATCGATTATGACCCCTCCTAAAATAGGATGATATATGTAGAGCCAGGTTATAAGAAGAGCTGATTGATGGCAATAGGCACAATGAATAGATAACTAGCAGCTATGTAGCGCCCAACAAATGAAGTGGTTGGAAGTTTGTTTTTAGTTTGGGGCGTACATAGGCTACATAGGCGGGTTCTTTTTGTGGTATCCTTTTGAGCGGTTTGCTCTCCAGTCACAGATAATAATGTGAATCGAGCATAAGCGGCATGCTCAATGTGTGCTATCGATATACTCAACCATAATTCCTAAATATAATAATTGAATAGTGTATTAGCTTGTTAGCTATATACTGCTATATAAAACACTTTTCAAACTCGCTCAAAGAGTTTTATGAGAGGTTAGGACGGAGGATCTCAATAGTTATACCTGACAATAAGGGGAGAAAGATAAATGGTAGATGTTAGACGGCACCTTCCTCTCACTTTGAATCGCTCGTCAGTAAGGGTATCATCAAGGCAACGATGGACGACGTCTCGTTATGGATGTGGAATCATATTACTCGTCGTATCGTATTGTCTTGGATTCTTTAGTGGTCATTACTTTGCATATATTAATATCGATGATTATATTATCCAATCAGCACCCAGCAACAACATTACTTTATCAATTATCTCTTCGGCTACTAATAATGACATTGATAAAGATATTATCAATCTACAACCGCCTTTAATAAACATTATAAACCCATCAATAGTTACATGCCATAATTGCAAAGGTATCTTTCAATACGATCCACCAAACTATTCACCAAATGCATCAACTATCCTCTCCGCGGAGAATATGACCTACAGCGCTAGTTCAAACCCAAAGTTCAGAATCTTCTTCCCAAAACATGATCATACAACTAATCCTGAATTATGTATTGAAGAATGGTACGAGAATAAACAAAAGTATCGAGGTAAAGGTATGAGTGTGTGGGAAGAGGATTTAGTTATATTTGATGCCTTCTTTAAAGATACATTGAGGAATAATAATAATAGTAGTAATATGTTTTACTTAGAAATTGGTGGTCATAATGGAGTACGATCCAGTAATACAAGATTATTCGATGTTTGTTTAGGTTGGTATGGATTATTGATAGAGCCAATTCCTCGATTATACAATAGAATGGTCAAGTTGAGACCAAATGCACATCATCTCAATATGTGTCCATCGTGTACTGCACCGGACATTGCAATGTTTCATGATATAGAATATACAGATGCAGTAGCCAATGCGGAAGGTGCCAATATGAAAATACATTGTGGTCCTCTATCCCATCCATTAAGTCAATTAGATATACGTCATATTAACTTTTGGTCATTAGATGTGGAAGGATCTGAATTGGCAACATTGCAAACTGTCCATTGGGATGCAGTACAAATAGATATTATCATGGCCGAGGCACATAGCAGATTAGATAATTGGTTGCAAATGGCAAGAGAAGTTCGAAGGTATTTGAAAGAGAAGGGGTATATACTTATGAAAAGTGTGACAGTGCCCAAATCTGACATCTTTTTGCATAAGAGTGTTTGCCCCAAATATAAACAATGTGTTATTGATGCTGGTATCTCTAAACAAAAGTTGAGGTAAAGGACGAGAGTTGGCAAATTCAGACATGAGATGTTCATATGATATGATATGGTATGTTCACATAGTTAACATGTCTGACAGGTGAACTCATAAGATATCAAACTGCCGAATTGCATTTGGAAGAAGAGAGGAGAAGGGTGGCCTTACTTCAAGAGCAGAAGAGGAGTATCATTGAAAAGCTAGGACTACCCAATAGCTAAGAGTGCATAGAAGTAAAAGTAGAAGACTTTACGATACTAGAACCATCGATGTGTATGATCAAAGTAGATGTAGCTCTATATATCTCTTTCATCTACACCTTAATCTATCCTTAAATGTAAATGAAAAAAAAGAGACCTTGAGGACAATCGTCTTCTCTCTTCACTCATCCTATCACGAATGTAATCAACAATCCTCTCTTAAAGTTGAATCGATTGCATCTCACCACTAATCTCCTCACTACCCTCATTTGGAATCTCATCTTCTTCTATATTATCCGTGGCGGTGGTACCATTCTCGGCAGTGGTTAGGCCTTCTACTTGGGGTTGTTGATCATTAACAACTGATGGCGTTTGATCATTCTCACTTGTTGGTTGGGTCATGTTATCATTTGCCCCCTCGGTCGGTACCGCCGCAGTTTGTCCATCTGTGCCATTCACTTGTTGCTGTTCAGTAATAGCAGGAGTAGTACTGAACAACTGATCGGCAGTATCCGTGTTGTTATTCACAGCCAATGAGGGAGTACTATTGAATAGCTGATTGGCATCTACTTGATTGTTAATGGGTGGTTGATCAAAAGCTTGAGTTGCCGATACGTTATTGGGCGGTGCCTGTTGTTGTTGACCTTGTGGTATACCTTGCATAGCGTTATTGTTGTTGGGAGTAGTAGCACCGGCGGCATTATAAGACATTTGACCACTCGGCGGCATACCCATATTAGTATTAACCGGTGCCGCTGATGATTGATAAGATGTTGTCTGTGGCATGACATTATTGTTGTTTGGAGGCATCTGTTGCATACCCGGTGATGATTGATACTGAGGCTGCTGAGGCATAATACCACCACTGTTTGGTGCCGACTGCTGATTACTAAACCCCGCTGGAGTAGTAGTAGCGTTATTATTATTCACCACAGCGGCCGGATTGAACGTGGCATAACTCGGCACCAGTTGTTGTTGAGCAGGTTGCATACCCATATGACTACCCGAGTTTGGTGCCGAATTATAATGCTGTTGACCACCACCAATTAAACTAACCGAATTTGACACAGCGCAATATGCCGGATAACGATTTGTTCCATTACTATTAGTTGTACTTGTGATATATCCTGTTGATCTTGGTGGTGCCGCATATGGATTTGAAGTAGCCGAGTATGGATTACCTCCTCCCGATGAGGGAGGTTGTACCATACCTCCACTGCTATTACCCGAACTTGGTGGAGGTGGCATATTAATACCACCACTTCCACCAGACATTGGTGGAGGAGCAACATTACTAGTAACATTGACATGTCCATACTTGGCTTGTAACTCTTTATCATTCGATGAACTATGGAAACCATCTGGTTTATATTTGGAGTTTTGTAGTACTGCGGCGGTATTATTCTGTCCACCTCGTCGTGCGTAGGAATGTTGACCACCGGATGATGGTGCTGGTTGACGAGGAGTATTATTAGCAGAGGATGGAGCAGCAGAAGGAGTTGAGTTGCTTGACTTTGGTGCCTCCATTCTTGGTGTTGTAACTGGACTTGGCTGCTGTTGTACAGATCCCACTGCTCCTACCGGCTGCTGATTATTATTATTAACCGCCTTGACAGGAGATTGCAACGTCGAGACCATATTTGGAGGTGGTGGTAATCCACCCAACGATGTAAACTTAGCGGGTTGCTGTTGCTGTTGGTTAGTAGTAGTTGGGACTGATGTATTATTGATATTTTGAGGAGCTTGTTGAACCGCTGGACTATTATTCATCGTTGCACTAGCATTGTTGACAGGCTGAGATGACATCATCATACCCATTTGCTGTGGCTGATTAGCAGCAGCAGGTGATGGTGGCATCATATTATTAACAGGAGGCATCGGTGGCATACTACTCATATCATTATTATGAGCACTACTAACATTAGCTTGAGGCTGAGTAGGAACAACACCCGATGTCGGTTGCATTAGCATATCCACTGCACTCATTCCACCACTACTACTAGACGGCATACTATTTCCACCCATATTCATACCGGGCATTGTGGGAGGAGGTGCAATTTGCGTAACATGACTACCCTCATTCTTTAATCGTTCTTCTTCTAATAAAGTCTCAGCCTGTAATTGCTTTGGTAGTAAATAGCCTCTAACTGCCTGTGAATTGGCAACATCATATGGTGTTTGATATCCTGATTGTGAATTACTTTTAAGTATAACACTTGAATTACATTCCTCTACTAGAAATTTCACAATTAATAATGATTGTTGTGGTGTAATTTGTTTAGTGGAGGAGGCATGATGTAACGCTGTATATCCGAATGAATCGATAGTGGTATCGACTATCATATTACGTTGGAATATTAAACATTTTAATACTTGTAGGGCACCATATTGTGCTGCTAAGTGTATTGCACATAGTCCATTTGGTTTAATTGGGTTGTAAATATCTAATTGTTGAGCTGGATTTTGATCATTAAGTATTTCGAGTGCTAATTGTTCATTAAAGGAGGATAAAGCAGCGATGAACCGAGGTGTTGGTGTTGTTGGTTGCGGTGCTAATGTTTCGGATAACTTTTCTAATTGACTATTTGCCCAGTTAAACATTCTTGTATGGTAGAAGTACGTGGTCAATTATTGCAATGGGGTATTGAGTTGTGTTTTTGTGTTGCTTGTCTAAAATCGCCGTACAGAAATTTGTCCGGTGGTGAAGAATACCGATATATTGCTAACGCTATAAAGGGTGCGTTATGCTCTATTGATATATTGATATATATGGCGCCGCCGATAACAATATAGAGGGCCAATCTACATTGAGCTTGTGATGAGATTTGAGATTTTTCATTTACACGTGTAAGCATATGAGGAGATCATTTCAAAACTCAAAACTCAACTCTCTATATTATTCAATCGTATAAATACTTATCATCTCAAATATTGTTTGGCAGTGGTTTCTATTCGAAGTAAATCTATCAAACATTATTCTTACATTGCTTGTTAATATTGTCATTATATTTTATAAGGTGAGAGTTTGTGTAGAGTTAATTTGGATACCGATATCAATATCGATTGCAAAATATTATTGCAATTGCAAACATCACATACACCTTCTCTCTTATGGCCTACCATTGATTGCTGATAGTAGTATCTGCTATGAGATTATCTCCTATTATATTAGTCAGTATCTTCGGAAGCTTAGTAGTTAACACCGCGGTAACTTCTAGTAGTACTTGCTGCTGTTATGTAAAGGCTGACGGTACAGAAAATTGCAATGAGCCATACACGACACCTTCAGTATCAACTATAAGGATTGGTTATCCTAAAGGGTTAGGGATGGGACCACGCATCTCTGCAACACTTTGCTGTGAAGATCCAAATCATCAAATTATTAATTCTAATTGGTGTGACGGTTCGGCTGGAAAAGAGGAAGAGATTGAGTTAATTTCTCAAATATATAATGATAATTTTAATAACGATACGGCGGAAAGTCTCTCTGAAGTACTAGCCGAGGCTGATGCAACAACTACAGACACAACAAATACAACTAATACCATGTGCACGGGGGAATTTGGTTACCCTAACCCCACACCCAAATACAGTATCACCACTCCAACAATTTGCAATAAAGAATCTGGTTTATGTGCCTCATGTGAAGTTGGTCTTGGTAAATGTTCCTGTACTAGAACTTGTGCTGATGGTTCAACAACAACAGAAAATGACATGGTTGGTGGCTGTTCAACTTCAGAGCCGTCATATGAGTATGGGGATTGCAATAATGAAGATCCTGGCTTATGTACTACTACTACTTCTACATCAGGGCGATATGCAGATCATAAACTTACTGCGGATGGGGTTGATTATTATTTTGTGACTAGTAAATTATGTGCAGGGACGTCAGCCGGTACAATGTCAAGTAGTAATTCATTCATTATGATGTTGTTGGCATCTGTTACTGCTACTATCTGGGTAATCGGTATACTTAAGTAGCCATCGGGGAAAGAGTTATTTTGTATGAGTAGAAAGTGGAGTGAATCATCATAGCTATTAACGCTACTAAGGCGTATTAAAACTTTACTCTAGACTACTACACTTAGCTACTGGGCAGTCCTAGCTTTTGAATTATACTCCTCTTCCGCTCTTGGCGTAATGCCACCCTTCTCTTCTCTTCTTCCAAATGCAATTCGGCGGCTTTGATGTCATCGAGCTCCTTCCGAAGGTGTGCCTCAACATACAAGAGAGGCATACCTCTAACAAATTGGTAGATTGATGATAACTTCCTTCGTCCGATGTTTGGTTGAAAGTTTGGTGGCGTTGTAATTGCCGAAGCTCTCTCGAACCAGTCGATCATAAGAGGCAAGACTTTGAACTCCCATTCAAAAAATGGCAACATATCTAAATTGGTATGAGACAAAAGAATCTTTATCATTGCAACTTCTTTCTTATCCTCTCTTCGATTCACTTGTTTTAATGAGAATATAAAAGTCTCAATAATGTGGTTGGATAGGAAGGTGGCATTGACACTTGAAGTATCACAAAGGAGTTTTGAGAATGCCGACTCAACTATGGGAGAACTTATCCCATTGCTAAGTTGCTGTATTCCAAGCATGCTCAACGTATTCAGAGATCCATTGTTTGTCAGGGAATGTGCATACGCTGCTAATGCTTCGTCATCTATGTTGTTGCCTGAGATCTCAAGTCTTTCCAATTTTGAGTTGGGATTCTTTAAAATGGATGCAAGTTGTTGCCATCCTTTGCTGCTAACACGTTGGTTAATACAAAGATACAGTGATATTAAATGGTTGTGATGTTTCAATACAGGTACCAAAGCATCCATCCCTTCATCATCGATTTCATTATTGTTAAGATTGAGAGTTTCTAACTTGGTGGCAGAGTTTTGCAGTAGAGTTGAGAGTGCTTTACATCCTATAGTGCTGAGGCCGTTGTGATTCAGATCAAGAGTCTTTAAATGTGAATGCATACTCAAAGCTGTAATGATATCAACTAATCCCTCATCTGTGATACCATTATTTTCTATTTTGATAACTTCTAATAATTTGTTTGTACAACTACTGATTGCCGATGCAAAAAGACGGCACCCATCGACTCCAAAAACACACTGATCAAACACAATTGCCCTTAGACAATCGTTATACTGGAAGAATGGATAAAGTATTGTGAATAATCTGCACTCCGACATATCCAAAATATGAATATCTAATTTTTGGATTGATTTGTTCTTGCTTACACCCTCGAGAAATGGTATGAGAACGTCACGAACGCTCTCACCATCTGGTGGATCAAACTCTCTGATATTTAAGGTATGTAAAAGTTCATTTCTACCAACGAAATATCCCAACCATCCCATATCATGAGAGCTTTCTGGAACATAATCTTCCTCGATTTGTTCATCATCTACCTCATGGCGAATCCATAACTCTTTAAAGACTGGACAATTACCACTTTGCAGTCTAAGAAGAATACTTCTATTCACAGCTCCAAGAAAAAGTGAGTCTAAAAGTCAGTTTAATGAAACTCACTCTAAACTCACTTTTTCATGTCTGACTGGTACTCAGGATACCATTATTTTAAGCAGTGGCGTCATGATGATACTCACTCTCAAACTGGCGTTTTGGCAACTTAGGACTCATAAACTCACTTTTTGCGTCAGTTATCAAGTCAGTTTGGTTCTAGTGGATACTGGATAAAAGATCAAACTCATGCTAAAGGTACTAGTTTCCGTTGCACTTCTTATCTATTTTACTTTAGATTTTCTATGTGTATATTCTACTTCTACTCTATCCAATTGCAATACTCTATAAATCTCATTGATTCATACTCCTCTCCTCTCGCATATCATCTCCTCCTATTGTTGGAACAGCCAGCAGCTAGTCACCCACCTCCTCCAATCCACATTCCACACTTCTCTCTCTTGCTTACATCATATGCACATATTGCCATTGCACAATAGTACCTCTACTCATCAACACCATACGGGCAGTCTTCTCTTGGCACTTGAATATAAGGATCGGCTCCATCGGCGTATAATATTCTAGTTGCAATAGCCAGCGGCGGCGGCGGTAGATGACTGGGTAGCCTGGGCTGATACCAATGGCAGGTGATTGAAGGTATAAGGTGCACCTTGGATAACGAAGATCAATGGATAGATTAAATCAGTTGCAATTCTTCTAGCGGAGGTGGCGATGGTAGGTGGTACGTGGCATAGCACTTGCAGGCAGTCAGGCAGCTTTGATAATCAATAGACGGTTGCAACTGCCATTCTACTAACCCCTCTATCGGCCTCGTCTTATCCTCTTCTAATTGCTGCCCCGCTGTATATAATGAAATGATTGATGATTAACAAACAATAATTGATAATTGTATGCATACTGCGGTGTGTTGAATAGCTGATATTGTGTAGGTTGATACATCAATATTGTATCGTTGATGATGTAGCGCACTGAATGTAGTGGTGAACGCCGCCGCCGCTACCAGCCCTTCGTTGTTTAGGCGCCGCCGGCGTATCTCTAGCCGCTGATGATGAATGATGACGTGTTGTATATCACATCAGTTAAGGAGGATCATATGGTTGTAGTTGTTGTTGACTTGTGTTTGTAGTGATCGTTGCAAATAATTATGAGTTTGCTATGCTTACTCTCTAGTAGTAGTTCTCCAGACTTAGCGAAAAAAAACGATCATCATTCAAAAGAGTAACGGAATTTACTTCATGAGTGAGTATATGAGTGAGTTTGGCTGTATACGTGAGTTTGTTGGTGAGTTTGCTTCTTTTTTGTGGCAAAAAGTTGATGGGTGAGTTTAGAAGTGAGTTTTGGGGGATACTACCTGCCGAGATAGTTGATTTATTAGGTTATGAGTACACAAAAGTGAGTTTCGAGTGAGTTTACTTGTAGGGAACTGTGTCGCATCTCAACACTGACTCACAAACTCACTTTTTTTTGTAGCTGTGTTGGTATAACTTCTTACTTCTTGCAATACCATCTATATTGATAGTAGCAGCGGCTTGTGCGTTGTATTGATCGATGTTCATGTTGCATTAAAGTCCTCGTATGCAATAAAGCTAAAAATAGGTGTATCTTTTAGCGCTTAAGTTGCGGCACATTGCAACATTGCCAACTAACATGCTTATTCATTAGTAAGTTTCATTCGTCATTCGACTCTCATGGTATCCAAAAGGATACCAAGGAACATAGATAGTGACGAACGTCAAACGGATAAGCCTCAAATTTTCAAACAAACAATCAAGTAGAGCAACTACCAACATTACAGCGGAAGCTTACCGCTACTATCATAATAAATCGTCTATTATCATCTAAAGAAATAGCGTCGTCGTCGTCTCCAATAATCGGTGAGTTGCAATAAGTATTGTATTATAAATTTTTGATGCCAAAAATATAGGTGCACCTTCTTATTGATGTTTGCTAACTGTTTTATACCTCTCACGTCTTGTACTGCTCATATACCCAACAATATCATCAGCACAACAATATTAAAAATATGGCATTCCGTGTAGTAGAAAAATCATACTTCACCTTCGAATCCGACCTACCACCCCAAATTCGATCACTCCATCCCTCTGGCATATTACACGCCTTTCGTTCAACTTCATTACCATCATCCATTGTAGCTCAACAACCAATTAGCAATGCACAACCACAACGTTCGGAACATACCTTTGCATGGATATCAAGCTCCCTACATATTGAAAGTGCCATACAACATTTAGAACAAAATGGTAATTTCAATCGTCAACAAAACATTGTTTTTATACCCTATTCTAATAAACAAAATTGGATTAATGTTTATCCACATGCCTCACCGAGTATGGAAGTTGATGGTGCTGGTAAGGTTATTGTTTATTTAAATTATCGTCCTTATCCGAATGGATTGAGTGAGTTGCCTGTTAGTAGTAGCGTGGGAGGTGTTGGGGGTGGTAGTGGATTGGATGTTAAACCAAGTGCTACCAAGAAGAAACGTACAAGTAAGAAGAATATATTAAATAACAGCAGTTATTTACCGGATGCTGAACGTGATGAATTACATATTGAAATTTATAATTATATGAATTGGTTACATGGTAAGTTGGCCGAGATTGAGAGTAAGGAGGAGGGTGCGGGTGTTGTGTTAAAGGCGGAAGAAGTGGATGGCAAGGAGGGTAGTGCAGATGTTGGTATGAAGACTGAAGAGGATGGTAAACCCTCAGCAAAGAAGAGGAATACAAGTGGTGTAGATATTGCCGAGTTGAAGAATGTGGTTAACAAGTTGGAACAGGCATTTGCGGTTATTCCCAATCTCAAGTTGGAAGAAGAAGCGGCCGTTGGTAGTACCGAGGCTGCTGCCGTATCCACTAATGCCGCCGCCGTGTCTGTTGGGGATATGCCGCCGCCCCTTCCCGATGTGTTGGGTAACACTACCACCGAAGCAGTAGCAACAGCCGCTGCCGCATCGAATGAAATGGTAGTGGAAGAAGAAGAAGAAGAAGCACCACCCTTCCTCGAGGAGGCATTAACCACAGCCTTATCCGAACTAGTTGCCGAACGTGAGGCATCTGGCAAACCTAAACGTCGTTCTCGTAAACGTCGTCGTCTTGGTGGTGATGATGGTGGTAATGGCAAGAAGAAGTCAGCAAATCGTGGACATTCACGTGTTCCTGGTGATTTTGATAAAATGTTTGATAAGTTGGTGGAATATAAGAATGAACATGGTGATTGTATGGTACAGAAGAGTTATTCTGATAAGAAGGTACGTACATTTGTATTCGTGATGTTGTTGTGTTTGTGTTAGGGAATGTGATATATGTTTTGTGCACATCATGTGTTCATATAACATGTGTTCATATCATGTGAACATATCATGTGAACATATCGTGTGAACAATTATACCCCCACCAGCCGCTAACTCTCCTCTTCTCTTAATACATCCTCTACTCATTATATACATCGACAGCTTGCCAATTGGGTACGTGGTTTACGTGAGAAGAAGGCATTGAACCTAACCAAGGGTATCGATATTGAAGTCGTTGAGGAGGGAAAGCAAGCCCGTGCCAAGACATTAACCGCCGAACGTGTCGAACGGCTTAATGCATTAGGATTCGTATGGGCACCAGCTGGTCCCAAGGCCAAGTGGGAAGATCGTTTCAAGGAGTTGGTCAGCTATTATGAAACGAATGGCAAGTGGCCTAGTCAATCTCATGGTACGTTAGGTGAATGGGTACATAAACAACGTCAGGCGTATAATAAGAATGATCCCAAGTACATGGCAACAAAGGCGGTTAAGGTACGTGTTGTGTGTATAGAGTATGTGAGGGTATACTGTTGTTTGTATATATCTATAAACTGACACTTCTCTTTTGTCCATAGTTGGATGAGGTAAACTTTGAGTGGACACCTCGTGGTAATACGAGGATGAGCTGGGAAGAGGGATTTGATATGTTGGTACGTCGTTTATATGTGTATCTGCTGAGTATGTATATCACTTGTTTGTCCGTGCATATCTCATATATGTTTGCCTCCCCTTCCTATTACCCACTCCAAATCTATAGTTGGCATTCCGCCAGACCAATGGTCATTTCAATGTTCCATGCCCTCCTGTTGGTGATGATAAGAAGTCGAATGAGAATCGGCTATACAAATGGGTACAGAGCTTACATGCCATGCATCGATCATTAATGTCGGGACGTAAAAGTGGTTCATTGAATGAGGAACGTGTTGCATTGTTGATTAAGCATGGATTTGTATTCCATTGAGGTTATGGGGCAGGGGAACGATTGGATATAGTTTAGTGACTATCTTGTGTAATGATTGGGGAAGCGGGGGGTCTAATATAGTTTTATGATAAGTGTGTGTAAGATGTGATACGTTATTGTGTGTTAACTTTGGATTTGGTAATACTAGGTGCATAGCATATCATATCTAATAGAAGATCATGTTACTAAAAACCAGAGCTAGAGTCTGGCGAGTTGTAGTTGTACTTGTGTTCGTCATGACATGTCTCACATCTACCCAATGGCCTATCTAATGCATCACATTGGTTGCAGAAATGCTCGCAACATTCATCACACTCTTTAGTCGGGACACATTCTTTGCAGTAGTGCTTTTGGCAACCATGGCACCAACTTATGTATTCAATCCCATCATGATCAAAACAATCGTCGTCAAAACAGAAATGTGCTAAGCACCTCGAACATGTATAGTTTTGTGCCCCCTCGTATTCCTCACCAACATCACGGAACATCCATCTTTCAGCTCCTGTACTGCTACATAACATTTCACATTTTGAGCATTTAAATTGAAAAGATGATAGATATTCATTGTATCTATCTAAAAACTGGTTCATCTCTTCGGATATATTGACTCGGAACTTTTTCGGTAGATATAATAGTTTCAAAGTTCGCCTATTACTACCAATAATGCTATCGAGTATTGGAATAACAAAAGATTCAGACATCAAAGGTTCTGGATCAAGCACTGGATTCTCATGCATCCTCACGAGACTTATATCTAATTGTTCTAATACTGTCGATGAACGTATGATATTCAAACAACTACCTGTAATGTTTACACAACCGGCCAACTTTAGCGTTTTTAAATTGTTCGATGCGTCAATACATGTCAAAATAGTAGTAATATGATCGTCCGATAATCGTGCTGCTAAGCTCTTATCAATGTCACCAAAATCTAATACGGTTAATTGTTGTTGTTCACCCCTTGCTGCCCCAGATATGATTGCATTACTTGTTTGTGTTGTTGATGTACCGTCTTGTGTCACTGCTATTGCAAACATTACAACCGATGGCGTTGCTAAATATGTCGCTACATTTGTTAATATACCGTCAGGCAAATCATTAATACGTATGTTTGTAGTAGCAGCAGTTTTCCTACGCTTGCTGCTTATTACTTCGTTAGTAGTTGACATATGATCTGTTATTGAGTGTTGCTTTTAATGTGTGGTTGTGTTGTGATATGATTGTGTTTGTCTATCTACGGGCTGTCTGATAAATCCTGATACTGACTAATAACTCATAATACTTCTGTGGTAATGAGAATGTACTTAATTGTATATTAATGACGAGATGATATGGTGGTAATGAGGCCGACCGACTAATTATCGTATGAACTTTAGGTTCTGGAACTTTAATTTATAACAAGAAGTTCCACTTTGCTGCCACTCTCAAATTTGGCTGTCAAGTGGGGATAATAGCATACAGGTGCTGCAATAGTGATATATTTGGCATTGTATGGATGTATATTAAGGTGATGAACACATTCAGCAGGTTTCTAAGTCCATCCATGTGTTTACAGCCCACATGTTGGCAAGATTCTTGCCTCAGATTGGGCTCGATTTCCGCCACTGCCACTGTCTTGGCCATCAAGTAGTGGTATTCCACCATGTAGGTGCTACCTTAGTGCTTGTTTGGCATTGCCTGAGTATATAAAAAGATGATGAACACTCCCAGCATTATTGCAGAGCTGTCTATCATACTTTTACGGCCCTATAGTATCAGACTTTTTTGCCCCCAAAAGCACTGAACAAAAAAACCTTTTGAGGCGCCTCAAAAGTCCGGGGGATGTATTTTGAGGCAAGCTTCTATGGGGTCCTAACCCTGCCGATAGAATAGCTGAGACAAACATCATACCTGGTCTACTAACTTCATTACACGGTCTATCAATGGTACCTACTAACCTTGTTGGTCAGTAGTTGCTGCATCAACAGTTAAGATTTGTAGCAGGAGTGGCCTCTCGATCCGCAATCCCAATAGGATATCCCAAAATGCCAATGCTTTTTATTAAGGGGCTTGTGTAGTTTCATTCACAATAAGTCCAAGAGTGCACCCAACAATATCGATTATCAAAAGCAGGTTGCGGCATTCATATCATCCAGCCATCATATTCATATGAGATAGTCACTGCTCGCATTAGATTGGAAGAGAGATCGGTGACAAATCACCAACAAAAGTACGCAAGGCATATGTTTGCAGGAGATACATCAATCAAGAAAGAAATTTGGTTAAGTCGATGGCCGTTACAAATCATAATTGGAATGCAAGCTTGAGGTCTCTCTATTCCACAACCTCCACCAATTTAATCAATAAAGTATTAGATACCAACAATCAATTAATCTTCGATTTTGACAGTCTAGAGTTACTGTCAATAATGGTACTGAAGCGGAAGAAATTATTCGTATCAAGGACACCGTCCAGTATTGCCAGAATCTAAAGAAGATATCAAGAAATGTATACACAAATGTGAGACATATTTTGTCTGATCACATTGCTACTTCGGATTGGGTGCAGGACGAGGTGAGGATGTGAAACGGTTACCCAAGTCCAAGCATTATCAAGTCATCTTCAATAATTTGCGTTATGAGTTGCACCCGCTTAAGAATGAGAAGCACGGAGTCAAGAAGAACAAAAACGTTGTCCATTGGCTATCTCCGATCCAATCTAGGTTGTGTGTACTCCAACTGGTGTCACTCTACCCCGCTGTTGAACAATCTCTTACTTACAATCTAACTGATTCATTGCAGTTTGATACCTTGGCAAGTGATATGTTAGCTGATGTTACAGGTATGAAACAGTCTATCAATACCAAGTGGTGCCGGGATCTCATTGCTCAGATCACCATCTACATTGCACCATTACACTTGAATAAGACATCAACACTCCCCATCATGGCACAGCAGTTTCATCACGCTTCACAGACTCACAACAATCATTACTCAAGCAGTACCATCGTCACAGACCCCGACAGCAATAAAAAGATTAACAATGTGTTAGTTGCATGTCGGTTCATTTGGTCAGCTCTTGGTGAAGGTTCATCATCAACAACGATACGGTCAAATGAAGTATCACATCGTAACTTCTCAAGAGATGATTTGGACAACGCTGCTACGAAGGCATATAGTAGTGCATCTGCAAGAGCAACTAACCAACAAGCAAGTGCGGTGATGCATCTAATGAACAACTTCCAGCATGCCTTTGTTTTGTTTGGCTGCGGAACGGGAAAGAGCAGCATATACATCTTGCAACAGCTCGCTTGTTGCATGTATGGTGTCAATCATCCGAAGAGTATTGTTATCTCCCCACACAACGCTCTACTTGCAATGCATCATATGCAAGCTACGAAGTATTTCCTTGGAACAAGCTTGCGCGTAGAGAAGTTACTTCCATCCAATGTTGCAGCCGATGAAATCTCATCCAACTTTGACTTGCTATTCATATCAATCCACGCTTTCAGGGATTTGATGGACAAGCATCCCAATCGGCTTCAGCAATGGAACATCAAAAATATCTTCGTTGACTAGTATCACAACATATTTGGCGAACTTTTCCGTCACACAAACTCGTGGACATCTCACGTAACTTGGCGAGACACAGCATCAAAATCACTTTACTATCAGTAACGGCTAACACTTTACTCATGGGTTTTGTTGGTCATTATCTCGGGTTAGGATCCTATAGTATGTGACTTTTTTTCCTGAGAATGCTAGGGCCTTAGACATTTTCAAGATCCTGAGAATGTTGGGGTATCATTTTCAGGAATACTATTTTGACTTTAGATAGGGGTCAAGACACCTCCTACCCCAGGGGGTTATATCTCAAAAACAGCTAGGGTAAGCGGTGTTCAATTTTCATTTTTGAACAACACTGGTCACACTAAACGGTACTCAGTGTTCCTGGGCATTATGAAGGACTATGGGCTAATCCTTCAAAATAGGATACCATAAAAAGGATACCGGGCGCCCTGTACTTGTGGGCTAGTGTACAAAATACCAAGTATAAAGTACAAAAAAGATTATTTACAACTTTGGCTATTCAACAGCTCCAACTAGGGGTGCTCATTAAATTTACCCTATTATTACCCCTAGGTTACCCCTAGGGAAAAGGATAGGCAGATTTCAGTTTTTCTGCAATGCAAGGCCAGGACGGAAGAGTTACTACCTAGCCTAAGTAAGAGACTTATCATTTCCACTGATTATTATTTGCAATGCTGCCGTGTTGAACAATAAATGTTCTGCTTGCAATACCACCTCCAATAACATATCTAACCTTATTGCAATATAGTTTAATATCATCTACAATATATTTAAGGTCCGATAGCACTGTACACAATCAACAAACTATTCAAACACCCAATATACACCACCCGGCATTTAGCATTTTTTTAATACAATATGAGTAAACGTAGTGCAGATGCTATATCCACTGCTGAAGATAGTACGGATGGTGATGATTTATCTGCAAACAACACAAGCACCGCCGGTATATGTACTACTACTAATTCTTCTCCACTGCATTATATTAAACAAACTTTAGTTGGACCGATGTGCACCCACCCGAGATGCAATACAAAAGTTAATAAAACAAAAACTAACTTCAGCATTAGTGATGATACACTACGGGAGCATTTTAAAGCCAATAAATGTACTGATGGCAAAGTTAATGCATCTAAATTAGAACGGGATCTCAACATACAAATTATTAATATGTACAACAGAATTAAAAGCAACCCAACAAAAGGAGAGGAAATGGTGGCTATCTGCTTTCCAAATAATAG
>Ga0214478_100135_pt1 | contig 39982 bp, 29 predicted proteins | sample M1_20Mar14CPVII9_2_FD_178001 | JGI IMG/M metagenome (GOLD analysis project Ga0214478, IMG submission 178001) | Marine eukaryotic communities from Monterey Bay, California, United States - M1_20Mar14CPVII9sort6BwellD7 | ecosystem: Environmental > Aquatic > Marine > Unclassified | place: USA... | reverse complement strand
ATCAATCTTGATGGGTACCGTCGAGCCTCCTTCAACAACTTCAGAGCTATATATCAAGGCAGCAATTGCAAAGAAGAGGAATCGACCGCCGCCAATCATACTCTATTCTATTTCTATATCTATTCTACACAGGATGATTCTTCAATGGTATGATATGTTCATTGCAATCAGAGGCTGCTTAAACATAACATCAAGTTGATGAGATATTGTGGCCGGTTCATTTTCAGTTTAAAATGAGAGACAGAATGAGAGAGAGAACAAAATAGAACAAAAAGACTACCTACCCTCGACTACCAAGTGTCCTCTCTACAGGGGGGGGAATAGCATTGGTATCAGTAATACAGGGTATATTACTATGATACTTTATTAAACAATATATCTAACAACTACATACGCTCAACATCTAGAAGGTCTCACTGACAACAAAATCGATTCCAAGTTGACGACAGAAGGAAGTACGACGCTGGGAACTTGTTCTACAGAACTCATCCTCGAGACGGTTGCATAGTTCTGTATCACTATCACGCATACTACTTCCACATAGGCCAGAGCGGAAGCTACGTCTAAAATCACTTGAGGTAGAAGAGCTACTAGATCGACTTGATCGACTTGACCTTGAGCTGGAAGAAGAACGGCGTCTAGATCGACGATTGGAGCGTTTATTAGACCGTTTGTTGGATCTCTTCTTACCTCCACCACTTCTTCCTCCCTTCTTCTTTTTCTTTCCTCCTCCTCCCTTTTTCTTTCCACCACCTCCACCGCCTCCCTTTCCTTTGCCAATTAATTCCATATCAAGATCAGCGTCAGCATCAGCATAGCTATCTTCCTCCTCCTCCTCATAGATATTATTGGAAGTAGGCATGACATTAGAAGCATCGTTGAAGTTCTCGATAGATTGAGTGATGCCACGAAGAGATGACTGTGTAAAGTTTAAATTGAGAGTAGAGTGTGTGAGTTAATATGTGAACATATGATAAGCACACGAAATAATAACACATATGATATGCTCACCTCCGCCGAGAAGACGCCAGGCATTGATGAAGATAGAAGAATCAAAGTTGCTGAAGTAAATAGTGACATATTCATGATTTGTCTGTATTGTTGTTCTGCTTAGATGTAGGTTGATACTCTTTGATGTAGTAGATGTGTTTTGTGTTATTGACTTTGAGTCGATTTTGATTTTATGAGCTCAATGTTTTGATAGATGAATGATACCAAAGCAAGATCAATACCATTTCTGTGATCCATACATCTCTCAGGCAGCTATATATCGTCTTGCGTTGCAATGTTTATTGCTCGGGAGTGTAGTGGAGAGGTGAATGCCAAGAAGCGAAAATGCTCAGGCCAGACAAAAATAGGATACGGTATCCTTTCTATCACTCCCGAGCGGTTTTTCATCACTGCCCAAGATCACCTGCCCACAGTAAGCGCTTGGGCTCCCCTACTCCTACAAAGTCGACCACTAGAGCCCAAGCAGTGACCCCCCTCCCAAGCCTGCCTACCACACACCATAGCGTGTACTATGAATCATGATAAAGAGCACAAGCCATGCACTAAGAGTATGATCTTGCTTTGCAACCACACCAACCAAATTATTCATCTCATAAATTACAAAACTGATCAATTGAAATCAACGCTTACATACCTTAATCATCATTCGATAATAACCAACTAATACAACATGAAATTACCACTTCTAGCTTTTGCAACTTTGGCAGTACTTGCTGTAGTACCTGGTGTTCTCTCTGAGGTAAGTTTGTGCATATCATGTGTGCATATCATATGTCAATCGAGCAATGTCACTAACCTTGCCCATACTACTCTGTACACTACAGAAACCATCTCTCCGTGCCGTAGCTCAACCAATTGAGAACTTCCAAGACGCTGCATTTAATGCTGTATCCAAGCACGTTAATCATGAAGATGATGAAGAGACCTCTGTTGATCAAACTGATATGGAAATGATTGCAACCGAAGTTGAAAACAACCGTAGTAGAAATAGGCGTAGTAGAAACAGGCGTAACAGGAACAGACGCCGCCGTAGAAGAAGGAGTAGAAACAGAAGGAGCCGCCGTAATCGTTCTCGTCGCCGTCGCCGCCGAAGCCCAGGTATGTTAATTTTGTTTTTTGAATGATACGATGCCTCCCGCTTATCATATCTCTAATCCTTGACTCTTCTACTTATACTTTTTAATAGGTCGTCGTTCTTTCAGACGTAGCTTCCGCCGTAATGATTTTTGCCGTTTTGGACGCGTCAGTGTTGACCGTAATGGCCGACTTCGTTGTTTTGATAGTGCTACTGGCATGACACTCTTATCTGAAAAGCCCGTGACAACTACTACTACTTCTGATGATGTTGATGAGTACCAGTATGTGATGATTGATGAGAAACCCCAAGAAAGTACAAATGATCGAGCAATTGATGATGAAGAAGAAGATGACTCTGGTGACGATGAAGATTATGACTCTTGGGATGAAGACGAAGATGAAGATGATTCATCTGACTCTCCTGATTCCGAGGAGTGGTAGATTATTAAATGATATCACTGAGACGACTTTTTGTTTGCTTACACTGTTTGAATACTTGATAAAGATAATACCTAATGTACACTACTAATTGATGTCATATGTAAACTAGCATATACTCCAGGTACAAATCCATCACACAATCACTTGTAATATTTTCAATCATTATTATTTGCAACATTCCTACCATTCTCTCAATATATCCCACTAAGACTACCGCGAGAAGATTAGCGGCATATGTATATATTTATTTAGATTTCTGATTTCAAACATCAGTGATGGTTTTGAAGGTCATTACGAACAAAACACGGTAACCAATGTCACAGGCAGTTGAGCGGCCTTATGTCGCATCAAGAATTCTAGCTCTATCAAGAAGGCTGTTGATGGAGTGGCCCTAACTCACAATATTGCCATCTACTACCTCCTCATTTACATCACAACTACACAAATATGAACTACTCTGCCATCAACCAAACCTCTACTAATCCTGATACTTCCATCCTATCTAACATCATGAGCAACAAAAGTCAACTACCTCCTACTACTACTGATTGTCCCCCTCCTCCTCTTGTCTCTCGAGTATCTATCTGCAATACAGATAGTATGACATTAGCTCAAAAGAATATAAAATCACCACCCCCCATTGCAACTAGAAATAGAACAAGAAGTCAAGAAGATACAACTGCAACTACACCAGTATCAGATAAGTCTAGATCGATGTCATATTTAGAACTGAGCAATCGACTTGACATGGCTGCAGCTCGTCGTCAACTGAAGTTGAAACGACGAGACTCCATCGAGCATCAACAGTCTACTCGTAGGAGTCAACGTCGTCGTGTAACAGTTGATAGTTCTACAGATTCAGATGTTCTACTCAACAGCTTGGTATCCAACACTGGTCGAAAGACTGAACAACAACAACTTAAGCCGCGTCAAATACATACATTATCAAGTTCTACCTCATCGAATGATACCGTCTCTGATGATACCTCGATAGTAGATCTTGTATCATCTTTCAGTGATAGTATATCAATAAAGGATGAATTAGCAGCCACGAATCTTGCCTATATGGATGAGCTAGCATCAGAATTAGACTTTGTTTGGGATCAAAATGAGATTACAATGTTGCAATACGATCCTACTAAGAAGTAGTAAGGACAAGCTGTTTGGTATAGATAGAAGAGATGCAACTAATAAGTAGATAGATGAAAATAGGAAGAATAAATGTAGATAATGAATATCAGTGTCAATATATCTATCTTCTACTTCAGGTTGCAGGTTATATATCTACAAATGATATAGTCTTCACTTGGTCTTTGCTTGTCTACTTAGCAATAGAGGGGGAAGCATTGTCCCAACTGTAACAGTACTCTGACTCGCATCCTACATCGGAGGCACCAGCAATCTTGCCATAACCATACCCGGGCTTACTCAACATGCAGTTGCAATTAGTAAAGTCTTTCAGGAGGAAGTTGATACCAACGAATCTAGAATCATGTTTGAATGTTTCTTCACATGTTTCGGCACACTCAAAGATATCATAGGCTGGAACAGTTTCATAGCTGAAGAAGTCACCCTGATCATTCTCACAACATCCCATGCCTTCAAAGTGAAAGCCTTTGAAAGCGAATGCTGGATGTTCTGAAACTCCACTAGGACCGTCCCAAGAGTAGCACAATTCACTATTGACACTATTGGCAGAGGTAATCTCACCGCCCGACCTTTCTTCCATCATACAGTTACAATTTGCCTGGCTGAAAGTAGGACGTTCTCCACGACGAGACGTGATGAAACTGGGTAGAAAGTTTATACCACGAAAGTCGCCGTTCGATGAATATTTATCCTCACATGCTTCGGCGCATTCTAAGATATCATCGATATTATCAATTGTTTCATATGAAAGGGTAAGGCCTCTCTGATTCAAGCAGTGTCCTTCTCCACGAAATGTGTATCTATCGATTTCTTCGGCCCATCCAGGTGAATAGGTTGCTTTTTGTCCCATGGCTAGGAGATTACTCATTGATGAAGTAATAACGAGGATGGATAATGCTTTGTTGTAAGTAGAAGAAGGCATGTTTTGTTTGTATAGGTTTGATTGATTTGAAATTGTTTTATATTTGTTTGTATTGTTGTTGTTGAAAGTATTTTATGAGAATGCTGATATCATTTCGGATAGTAGCAGTAGAAGTGATCAAGAACAACCCCAAGATACTCTAGTCCGGACTTGGATCATATCCAAGACGCTGAGTCTTAGAGGCAAGCATAGAAGAAGAGATAGATAGATAGATAGATGATGAGATTCCATTTTTCGTTCGGGTCGAGGATACCGTTTATGGTATCCTAAGATACCATAAAAATGATATAGTGTAGTGGACTGACAACCAACTACTTACCTTACTAGCTATGTGTGTGGTAGTACAATGCAGCAACTCGGTTGCAAGGTCTCGTCTAAGTCCATTGACTTCCACATCATTTATTCTTTTTGTCAGCCGAATCGTCAGAATCAATCTTCTCCTCGGCTTCTTTTCCGCCTAACTTCTTCTTCTCCCTTTGCGGTTGTGGCGGTGGTGGCATGATAGGTCCGTCATCTAAACGTACTACCAACATAAATACAGTACCAAACAATGCCAACATGAAAAACAAACTATATGGCATATAGTCAACAAATGCTTGTAATATTTCATCTAATATCCCCGCTTTACGCTTCTCTTGTTCACGAGGTTCAATTTCACCATTCTGTACTGCCGTGATAAAGTTGGAAACTCCAAAAACTGAAGGGTCTTGCCAATATGTCCGATTTGGTACGTCAAGAACAAACAACTCTGGTAGATTCTCTTTTTGAATTGAGAATTGGCTGAGAAACTTATCCCACTTGATACCATCCATTGTGCCATAAATATATTCATCCTTATACTTTCCATTCACAGCATAATCTTTCATTTCCTTCTTAAAGTTGGTAGTTTTAATTGTATCCTCTGGATTATATACCGCAACGGCAACTGATTTACCACGTCGACTGACAAACCTGAAGTTTTGCCCACCTAATTCAATAACCGCGGCTAGATTCGTTTCTTGTGCAAAGTTTGTTAACGCGTCAGTTGTTACTTCACCGGTATATACTTTAATTGGTACATCCTCTTCAATACGTGCAATGAAACCAGATGTTGGTATACCATTGCCGCTGTTTGATGAAGAGTCGAAGAATTTAGTCATTTCCTCAGATGTTGTTGATGGTGATAACATACCAAATGATCCTTGTGCCTGTAACTTTCTCGCTACTTGACCAAATACTCTTGTCATTTCTGTACTTTGGACTAACTTTTCTAAAGCTTTCTCTTCCTCGGTTGCACCGGATGAGTCAATTGTACTATCTTCTTCGCCAGAGGAGGTAGACGTGGAGGCATTGGGATCGTAGACGATATATGCTACTGGTATTTTATTAAGTAATTGTTCCTTTGATTCGGCATATGATGAAATTATTGATACTGCCCTTGCACTCATCTTCTCTCCAAATGTACTGATGTTGGTGGTGTTTGAGATAAAAAGATGAGACTATCATTTTCATATTATTATCAAACCATCAAACCACAACTAAAAACTACTTACATGATAGTATCCTTATCTCTACCAAGTGGATAATCATTAAATGTACCATCACGATAATATTTTAATGTAGGATATCCCTTCACATTGAAACGATTGCATAACTTTTTTTGTGTTGTGCAGTCTATTTTCCCTATTGACATTTTGCTGTTGTTGTTTGATAATATATATGGTGTGATATATGATATGATATAAGATAAGATACGTATGCCGTCAAAGTTTTGAATGAATGATATCACTTACCCGGCTAGGAAGGGAGCAACCGCATCGAGTACAGGGGCAAGTGTTTTGCAATGGCCACACCTGAGAAATATCAAAAAAAAAGTACATAAGATGTGCGTTAGCAATGTTGTAAATCATAAACCGTCGTATGTAGTTTACATATAACATAGCACATCATTAAAATTCATCATAACTAAATAGACTGACATACAATAAACAAACGTACCAAGGGGCATAGAATTTCAATAACCATAGTCCATTGGCAGGATCATTAAGATGATCATCAAAATTATCATTTTTGAGATTAATAACTTTGGAGTGTGGTTTACCAATCTGGGCTGACTGAACCGTCGATAAAAATGACAATAATGTTATGAAGACGAGTATGTTGAGCATGATAGTAGACGGTGGGGAGGTCGATTGCTTGGTAATTGAATATATTTTATATCCTACTCTCATAACTACTCAAGAGGATACCACCTACCAGAGTTAGAGTATTCTCCTCGTTGTTTTAGTTATTCAATTTAACTGTCGAGTGAGGTTTACCGATTTCAGCAGACTGAACTAATAACGAGGATGATAAAAATGACACTAATATTATAGATATGATTATGTTGCGCATGGTTAAGGAATCTAGGTTGAGCAGTTGCAATAAATACAACTCTCATGTAGAAAAGGATACCGCCGACCGCTTATCCGTGTATCTTTTACATTCTTTATTGAAGGTGTTAGTATTAGATAATAACGCATTGATTATGATGAACTGACAGGATTTGTATTTCATGATAGAGTTGTTTTAATGATCATATATCCATTGGTAGTGACCCTGTGAATAAGGACATATATCTTTTTATCTTTTCGCAATGACATAAAGAGAAGATCTATTGCTTTAATTAGCTTTGACTTTGATTTGGAGTAGCACACGGTTCAGTTAGATAGCCATAATCTCTATACCATAATCTACCTCTAGCACAAACATGAAGACCCTCCGCTTTATCTTGTCGTCAGCCTTCCTGTTGAGCGTATCCATCGTCAATGCACGGCCCGGAAATGATACATGTGAAAGTGCAACTTCCATCAATCGATTGCCATTTGAAGCCAATGTTAATCGTAGAAGAACATTACGAAGTGCTTCACAAGATGAATTTGCAGTGGCATGTAATCCACCACTGATTGATAATGTAGTAGAAGAAGACTCAAAGTTTGCAGTACATCGTACACTAAGTAACGGTGTTTGGTATAAGATTGATGGAGCACGAGAGGGAACTGAATTGTCAGTCTCTATTGAAGGTATCGGTGACAATGTCGATAGTCAAGTAATCATGTCTGACGGCAATGAAGACGATGGTGGATGTGAATTGATGTTTTTTACATGCATACCGGATATGACAGAGGCATCTAGTATTAGCAGTGATAGTAATATCTCCTCACAATCATATGAATGGATTGTAGAGGAAGGAGCGATTTACTACGTCTATATTTCTCTTGTCCGGGGTGAGGCTGGATCGAATCGAGGGTATAATTTGAAAGTTGATATGGTCGATTATACACCTCCTGCTATGGTTGTTGCCACCGCTAAGAGTGTCTCTGCTCATGATATTGACCCATCGTCTCCTCTTCGTGAGTCATCATCGGATAGTATTGGTGATTCTCTAGTGATGAAGAGTGAAGCATACAAGAACTTGAGCAAGGTAAGAGTCTGTTGTGGTAACATATGTTGCTAATTGTGATCTATCCACTATTATGGCCGCTCAACTTCTCTATTTGACAACATTAAGGATGAGAAGAAAGAGTATCACATCAAAAGAAAGCAGAAGAGATCAGAAAGGAAGGGTAGGTGCTTAGTATTATGTGTGTAACTATACTCAATTGAATATACATATCCAACTTCTCATTTTTATTGCATTCTATACAGCATTGCGAAAGCAAAGGAAGAAAGCTAATGCAAAGATTATAAACATTGCTGATGTACCCAAGTGCAGTGATTCGTTTTGGGAGCACCCTCCGCCTTCAGGTGATGCCGAAGTTCTGCCACTTAACATTGCTATTGATAGAGCATTTGACGTCCAGTGGAACCCTCCTGGTTATCCTGTATTGAGAGCTAGTTGGTTGCAAACACCATTCGGTGATGATTGGGGAGACTATGATGAGGCCTGGGGTCGTGATGGTCCTGTAGATCATCTTGGAAGTCATTACAACTTTGTGAGGCATCATAAAGATGGAAAGTTGGGCATGGTAAGAGAGATGGATGACGGTTCATTGTGTAGTGTCTTTCATGAGGTTGCTTTCATCTCCGTATCAGATGATGTCTTGATGATGAATGGTGACCCGGGGCCTGACGGTGCTTATGGTGGATATGCTGGAGGTGGGTTTGGTACACTCATCAAGGGAGTGAGTATCCCTTCTGGAAGCGAGGATGGGAGTTGGAATACAACGAATCTTGAAGAGTATGGAGAGTCGGGACTACAGTGGCTGCTGAAGAATTTTGCCACCGAGGAGATTACTACTATTGCAGTTGAGTAGGTGTTGAGAAATAAGTGGGGTGTGTGATATGAATTGAGTTAGAAAACTGAAAGTATAGACGTATTAAGTTTGTACGATAATAAGATAGACATGAATTTGCTTTACATTTATGCACAATGCACAGTTATCTGTACAACTTTTCCTATATTTCCCTATCACGACATACCATTCTGTTCACTACTCTTAATTGTTAACTCAAATCCAACTCATTTGTCAACTCGAGAAGCTCTTCTTCCTCCTCCTTGTTCGGTTGTGGAATACTAGTAATAGCAAATGTCATGGTTAGAACGAGTTTGATACCAGATTATAGATATTAAAGAATGATCAACTTAAACCACTTACCCAGCAACAGGGCAGCATGAAACCCCAATAGTTCGACGTGTGACCTTTTCCGCCATCTCTTGTGCAAGTTTGGGATTTGTTACCCAAGTTTTGTACCAGTCAAAAGGGCATTCTGAAGAGTAAAAGCAATATAGTAAGCTCAAGCAGATGATATGGATATGCTTGCTTATCATGCTACTTCCGTTGAATCACTTACCGGCCACTCCTTTTTCACCATCTCCATTTGCATATACACCTGGATTGCAGCATCAGGATGATTAGATGTATTTGTCAGTTACATCAGATAGCAATACTTAAAACTGAAACATAAAGAACTTACCCGAGTATCCACGATGAGTAAGTTTAAACAATTGGTTTTGACTTTGATCATTGGCCCGAGAGTCACGAATACCAGAGATTGATAACTGAGCATACTGGATACCATTATCTTCAGTACCACACTCGCCTAAGGTGCGTCCATCGGCGCCAATGATTGCAGAGTGTCCAAAATAAGTGTATACGCCGTCAAATCCTGAGTAAATGGTCGTGTTAATTGTTGATCAGTAGAGAGGATATGAATTGAAAACAGGTCACTACTAATATAGGACTTACCTGATGCATTGGCAACTGCAACATACACCTGATTACACCATGCCATTGTTTTACTAACTTGTACTTGTTGATCCTTTGCCGGATACATATACCCTTGTGGACGAATGATAAGCTCAGCTCCTTTCATTGCACAATCTCTCCAAATTTCAGGGTAGTTTCCATCATCACAAATGATCATTGAGATCTTCATCCCTTTGGGTCCTTCACTCACAAGTGTTCCTAAGTTGCCAGGCGTCCATCTAAGCGAAGTGATGAGTATGAGTTTATGTAATCAATCAAGATGAACAAAGATACAGCATATAAAGAGAACTCACCCTTCAATAGGAGTCCATGGAAGTAGCTTCCTGTACTTTTGTACGATTTCACCCTTATCATTGATAAGTACCAGTGTATTGTATGGATTCTTTTTTGGATGTTCTCTGCAGTGCATATCTTTATTAGCAATTCAAATGTATACAAACGACTCATGTCATACTATCACACAAATGTATAACTCACTCATGCTGTTCTCCAGTCAATGAAAAGACACCCCAAACTCCAGCCTCCTTACATGCCTCTCCAAACATGTCAGTTAAAGGCCCTGGGATTGCGCATGCAGTATTAAACATTTCATCTCGATCATACATGATACCCATTGTCGAGTATTCGGGAAAGACAATGAGATCCATGCCTGGTAATCCAACTTTGACGCCTTTTACAATATCACATAGTTTCTTGGCATTTGCAATTACTTCTTCAGTTGTATGCAATCTTGGCATTGGATATTGAAAGACTAGAGAAGATTGATATAAGAATAGGAATGAGAAGAAATATTTTACATATGTTCTGCACTCATGAACAAAACATGTACTCATACCATACTAGAAGATAAGACATAGCATATGTTTTAAATTTAAAACATAGAAGACACATCATATGTTCATTTCAAAACAAAACGTGTAGTAAGAAGAACAGACTTACCACAAACACCGACCGTGTCAGGAGAGCTTGAGATATCACCGTGTCGAGACATGATACAGATATGATACTATTGGAGATTATGATACATAGCAATAAGCGTCACTCGCTGCAAAGTAGAAGAACTAAAAATGATGGAAGAAAAAAGATATGTCGGTATCCTAAAAGATATTTTGCCCTTTTGCATTGCATAAGAGAATGATGCTAACAAAAGCCGCCGTTATCAGTAGCCGTGTCTTCTCTTTAACCTCACAAACACATTTGCTCATGTCATTATCTTCATTATCATCTTCCGTCGGCACAGACCGTCGCGTTGTAATTGACGTAGTATCAGACACGTAAGTGAAAGATATTTTCCCCCTTCTTCTATTCACCCATAAACTTTGAAACAATACTATGTACTTAGCCACTAACAATACTTACATCTATCTATATGCTTTTATTTATCAGTATATGACCTTGGTGTTATATAGGGAAGAAGCGTCTCGAATTGGCCATTGATGATGCAAAGACTCGATATCCAACTTTGCAATTCGATGTAAAGTGGAGAGCCTTTGAGCTCAACCCAACACTGCCAAAGGAAAAAGGATATGATAAAATAGAGTATTATGAATCAAGATTTGGCCCCAATATACGGAATATGATACCCCGAATGAAGGCTACAGCTGCAGAGTATGGTATAAACATGGAATATGGAGGTCATGTGGGAAATACACTCGATTCTCACCGGTTAATTTGGCAAAGTCGTGAGATTGGTGGATCAGAATTGCAAGACAAAGTCGTCAATGAACTGTTTCGGGCATACTTTGAAGAGAATAAGTCACTTGGTGAATTATCAGTATTAGAAGAATGTGCAACAAAGGCAGGTTATACTGAGGCAAGTGACTTCTTATCCAATTCTAAAGCTCCAGGAACTTCTGAAGTGAGAGAAGAGATGGATAAATATGGGAGAGCAATCGGCTGTACGGGCGTGCCAATGTTTATTGTGGACAATAAGTATAAACTGAGTGGTGCACAGGAACCTGATGCATTCTTAAGAGTGTTTGGTAAGTTGTAAAGATTCAGTACCCTTGCAGGTGACAGAGATGAGACGAGATTGAATGACGAGCCTTTGCAAACGAGATTGCAGGCTCTGACAAATCTTGTGATCAGCTCTGCCCAAGGCAAATTTACAGTCAAATAGATTTAACAGATGTTAATCTTAATAGCTACATCTTTTATATGTTCCCCTGTTCCCCATTGTATCATCCTTAATGAAACTTTGCCTGTTCCAACAAGTTCGGTATATCAACACTAAATACCTTATCCATCTCTTTAACCATCTTTTTATCCAACTTATGTACCTCACTCAGATCTTTAATCTCAAGTAATGCCTGTCGGAAAGGCTCTAGCTCCGGGAAGTCGCCCCGTGGCAATTCATACCGTCTTGCACACATGACAAATTCACGATCTAATCGATCAATCAATCGTCGTTGTTTCTCTCGTTTGCCCCAAGTATATGGTAGTTGTTTCCGTAGATAATGTATAATATAAGCATGTACCTTAACACTTCGTGCACGTTTCACTAACTCATTAATACGTCTCATAACCGCATTCTGTGGCAGTTGTGCAATATCATTGAATAGATCCTGCTTCTCTTGATTTAATAATGTTGATTGTTCCTTATTCTTGAGTGGTGCACCCCAAAAACTACCCATGTAGACACGACATACCTCCGGTGTCATCATTACCTTCCCCAAACTCCACATTAATGCTCCATAAACACGCATTAACTGCTGTGTGGATATAGCATCAGCCTTATTCAGTAATACTCTCATCTTATCCTGATGTGGTTTCAATAATTCAATAACACGCTTTAATTCATCCGATATATCCAATTTGTGTGCATCAAACATAATAATAATCAAATCAGCACGTTCCGCGAACCATTTCATTACCTGTTCATAATCATAATTCCTACCAATCATTTGTTTCTGTCCTGATAATATACCTGGAGTATCGACTAATGTTATGTTATTTAATATTGGTGAATCCATTTCAACACCTTCAAATCTTGATAGAAAGTTATTACCAAATGGACTTAGACCACGGAATGGTCGATCGGCCTGACTACATAATGCAGCACCGGGTATAATCTTATCACCTGAATCACCTTTAACAATTGCAACAAATCGATCAGTCGTAGGCTCCGGTCCTATACGCTGTCCTGGAAAGTCACGTCCAAGTAAATATCGTATAAAGGATGTTTTACCAACACTATATTGTCCTAATAGTAATACCATTGGCTTCGAATCAAAGTCTGATGGACTTAGTGGTGGTGAATGGAAGTGACCATACTTACTTGATAATTCAAGTGGACGGATCTTCTTACGATATAATCGTTTAAGTCCGGAGAATATAACATCTTTATCAAATGCTGCCAAGTCTACATTATCTCCTCCTGTTGATTGTGAGGAGGAAGAAGTTGGTAATTCAATACCACCCTCGCCATCTAAGGGTGGTAAATCATCTTCATCTTCTTCATCTAAATTATAGCCCTGTGGTGGTTGACCTTGACTATTATGTATATGAGCATTATGTATTCTACTATTTTGTTGATGTGATGGTAATGGTCCTCTGTTGAGTGCTCCGTATCCTGGCAGATTTGGTGGTGGTGGATATTGCTGCTGACCTTGCTGTTGTTGTTGTTGAGTTTGTGGCGGATAGCTATTTGGAATCTGCTGTTGATTGTAACTCTGTGGGCCTCTCTGAGAAGGTGGATATTGATTCTGTCTCTGCTGCTGTTGTGGTTGACTTCTTCCATATGGATCTGGATATTGCTGTTGATGTGGCAGTGATGGCTCATCTCTACTTTGATTAACATCTGTAGTATGCAATGCTGGATTATTCTCATCACCCCACTGTGGCTGAGATTGGCCATACGGTCCTGGATATCTCGGCGGACTACCTTGCTGTTGCATCGAGTGTGGATCATTCGGTAGCTGTGGTTGATTGCTTTGTTGTATATCATCATTATCCCATGAGTCATCATCGTCATCACCGATATAATCTGCACCTCCACGACAAAGTGTTATTATTGTTTGAGTTCTTCGAGCACATCTTATGTCTTTATTTATATCCTTGCTCGACCTCCGATGACCGCCTAATTTCGATATCCGTCTTGTACTAAGTATTGATGATATAGGTCTTAGAGACGAAATTGCAAAGCTAATACAACAACTGCAGTATAATACTACTATTATCAGTTGCGATGAGATGTGAGGTGGAACTACTTGAGACATCACTATTTTTTTCATCTCGCAGAACTAATACTTGAGATATCGCGACCACAGTCTTTCTACACAGATAATTCTATCGATATAATGATAAAACGATATAGCAATATGAGCTCTAATCTAGCCGATATCAAATACCATACGATACAACTAGCACAAAATAACACTCAAATCATTTGCAAAAGTAAAAACATATGGGCTAGTTCTTAGGTGGTGTAAAAGTTACTAAGAACCTACCTTTCTACCGATCAATGCATCACCACTAGAACAAAAGAAAAAGCCGTGCTAGAAGAATATGGTGATATCAAATCTGATCACTTAGGTTTGAATGATAACACTGCTATAATCTTTATATTAACCACTACTGCCTATACTGAAAAATGTGGATACTGTTTTTAGGTTTGTTAGGGTACCTTTTTCGTTTTTGATACTGTTTGATAACAATAATACTGAACGTTATGTTCACATAATGAAAGCTACATCCTATGTATACTTTCAGGGCTTTTTTAGTTGATAACAGATCATGCATAGTAGTTGCCATAACACATTCCAACTATGGAGGGAGTTGAAGTTCCCTAGTGTTCTTGTGGTGTCAAACTAGGCCTTAGGTAATTTCGAGTTCGCAAGCTGAAGCCTCCTCTCAAATGAATCAATAGGGCAAATTTCGATTATGAAGTCTGTCCGTCGGTTTCCAAAATGGGCGTAAGCTGTACAAATACTATCATATTTTCCGTCGTAAGCGTACATACGTTTGCCAAAAATGGATGTGAGCTGTCCGATTCGGATCGTTTATATCCGAACAATACAATTAAATATCCATCAATCTTAAATCGCTTACTGAGTTCTTGTGCGAGTGGCCTTATTAACTCTCCCACTGATTATCATGCTTTGGTTCGACGACTAAGTATAGGGCCTATTACTCCACTAAGCATGTTGAAGAAGGCAGTGAACAAACGCAATTGCAATAGAATTACCATATAATGATATTAATAATAATAAATAGATGAATACCTCCATCAATACCAACAATAACAAACTAAACATGGCAGAAGATGGTGACGATGATACTCCTCCTCTAGGAAACATCTTTACTTTATTTGCAGATGCTAAAACGAGTATGACAAGATTTGTGCAGAATAATGAAAGACTAGAAAAGGAGCGTCATCAAAGGAAGAAGAAACAGCATGATGATGTGGCACCATTATTTGCAATAGCCTTGTCTCCACAATGGAATGTAGAGGCAAAGCCATTTGATGTACCGTCATCATCTAGTGTTAAAGGGTTCAAGAAAGTTTCTACTTCAGATACAGAACCATTCTCTGAACAACTCAAAAAGTGCACAGAAGAACAAGAAGATTCCCCGCCACCGCCGACGTACAAATCGAGGGAAGTAATGGCATCGGATATACTCAAAAAGTTGAAACAACATATAAACTCTTCCTCAACTGTACCTGATGTGCCATCATCATCTACTCAACTTCAACCATCCCCGTCTTTACCACCGTCGGTTACCCTTCCTGAATCCGAACGGCGTAGACGAGCAGAGGCAGAGGCATCAATTAGGTAAGCAGAAGCTAATGTGCTTGGTCACCATTTGGGCGTAGGAATGATTGTGAAACCAAGTTATGAATTTGCAATCGTTGTTGTGTTTGTGGTTGTGGATTGAGTTGAATTGTGCATACCTATGATATTGTTTTGCACTTGTGGATTGAGTTGAATTGTGCACGTGATATGGTTTTGCACTATATGTAAATACTAACCATCTATCCTCTCTCTTTGCTTGACAATTCCCTTAGACGAAAGGCAGCTGAATTGAAAGAGGAGAGTATGAAACCTCCCGTGAAACAGCTGGTATTTAAAAAGCCGTCATTCCAATATCCACCCAAGGCAGATGACAGATCTGCTGGTGAGGAAGAAGATGACCGGAAGATGCCCGCTGTTGATAAAGCAAGTGGCCAACCCTCATCTGCTGCTGCTTCCTCTTCCAAGCACAGCGGGAAGAAGAGAAAGTCACCTCCTCCACCTCAAGTATATGATACTGTCAACTTATTCTATCATAGACCTGCCAACAGTGGAGCAGCGATGTATACTACTAACGCGTCTGCCTTACCATCTGCAGTAAACAGTAGAAGAAGAAGGGTGAATACCCACCAATTGAATCCTTCATCGGGTATAGGGGGTTTGGTGTCATATGAAACATATAGTCTTCCTCCGTTTGGTACCACAAGACAAGATTACACGGCTGAAGAAATAAATGGGTTGATCCAGACTGTGGATAACTATAATAAATCACAGAATGAGAGCAACAAGAGAAGGAAAAGCGAAGATCCGTGATATTGAGGACATATCACGTGTACTATTATTAAATAGACCTTTGTAAAGTATTAGAGAAAACCACTAGCTAAATCTTTTATATGCATTATTAACATTGAAGTGTAGATCTCACAGATCCACCAAAATTGTATTATACACTTTTATCATTCACCAGAGTCATCCCCTCCCCTTTTCCGTGGATTCGTGTCAGAAATAACGGTATTACTTTGATTGGGAGCAGCTGAAAGTTGTGAATGAGAATCAAAATTACTTTGTATAAATGTATGGAGTGCATCAGACTTGGCAACAGCCCCCCACTCATGATACTTCTCATGAGCTTGTAGAAAGTATTGTAACGATAATTCCTTCTCCTGTGTCCCTAGAAAAAAGTACCCGGCTAGCTCACATGCCAGGGCTTCATCATTAATGAACCGATGTTTCTTTGCAGTGGCTACTGCCTTTTCATACATAGACTTTGCCAACTCTGCATCATCACTGCTAAAGGCCTCCTCGGCTTCCATCAAATATACCTTATGAAGAAAGTTGTGCTCGGAGGCAGCCTCTGCCCATTTCTTCATCGCTAACTTGGCTTGGCGCCCCCTCTCCATCCAAAGTGGATCACTTGTCTTTCTATAAATCCAAAATGATATAAGGCCGCTATAGAAAGCATGAGCTGTTTGGTGAAAGAATAGGAAGAATATTTGATCATGATCAAAAAAGCCCTTCGTGAAGACCAGCATCTCATCATAATCCCGATTTATAAAGTTGATGAACATGTGCTGGAAATTGAAAGAACGAGAAGCATGTGGATTTCTTTTCCGGACTTCCTCGAGGTTCACATTCGGAGGAAGTAGTTCCTCTTCTTCTTTTTCATTTGGTCCTATCAAAAGGACAAACCACTTCTTTAATTCGAAGATAGTAGACAGTAACGTCCAATGTTTGTGTTTCTTAAGTAATCTGATAGCATGGTTCAATTGATTCTTACAGATTTGGAGATTTCTGCTTGCATGGACCAATGCTGGAATGTAGAGTACAATGTTATAGATTGACCCAAATACGTCCCCTGCCGCCATTGCAATGTTGCAACCTTGAAGATGTAAGTCCACTGCAGCTTGTAATGGTTCAACGATACATCTAATCTGGCATTCTACGGCAATAACTTCCCCGGCCACCTCTCTTGTTCCGATTTGTTCTAAAAGCTTGTGTGCAAGTTTGACATAGCGGTAGCCTTCTTGTACATATCCAATCCGGCATAATAATTGACCAAAATAGACAAATCCAACTGGCGAAGTAGGACTCATCCCCTCGGATAAAGATAGTTGTACCATTTTCAAAGTTACAACTGGTTGAATCTCTGGTTTTACCATTCCACATGCTGATTCACACAATGCATAAAACTTCATTGCCATTTGCTTCGAATGATTCTCCATAGTCTTATACCCAAGGAGCTCTTCATCCGAGAATGCTTCTATGACGATCTTTGTCTGCTCGACCTGGAAGACCATATCCGACTCAGTATAGGACTCTGGCAGCTCTTCCCCAAGTTGAGACAATACCAAGATAGACTTATTGACTACCTCTGGAACATGAGATGCATACGCCAAGGCGGTAAGACTATAGTATATCGAATTCAGTTTGTCATCTAAATCCTCGGCATGTATTTGTATCTGTTCCGCAAGTAGTTTCAAACCAACAAAGTTGCTTATAACTAATGCACATTTGCTTGCCGAGTCGTAAAGGTTGAGACTGAGTCCATAGTGATCTCGCCAGTGATCTTCACAAAGGAACGAGATACCATGGTTAAAGAAAAGAAACGCCGACTCAAAGTCACTCATCTCCATTGCCTTATTCCCAGCAGTGTAATTCAAGTTCGATACTAGGATGCCCTGATCCGCAGTTTCAATAACTTCCGGAGTAGCCAAATTGAGTTGATTTGCAGAAGCGAACAACAACTCATTATTTTCATCATGAAGGCCGCGATGTACGAGAGCCAAGCCGTATTTGCAGTGTTGAATACGTCGACTCTCAAATGGCACCATGTTGTATGACGTTTCTTGAATCCAATCATGACCGAAACTATATTCATTACCAACTTTGTTAACCATGCCTTCCGATACAGCAATGTCAAGTGATTCAAGTATTGACATCTCAAGTCTTTGCTCAAGTATTTCTAGCAACTCAACATCAGAGCGAGCTCCGAAACACGAGAGGGTAAACAGTGCTTTCTGTACCTGCCGAGGCAGCCGTTCAATGGTGGATGATAGGAAAGATGCCACATCATCCAATAACTTTGCCGATTGAATCTTCTCTTCGTCCCACTCCCAACGACGACGACTTAGACTCAACCTCAAGAGCCCGTCTCGACAAAGTGAGATGATTAGCTGCGAGAAAAACAGCGGATTGCCCTTAGTCTTTTGATAAATGATCTCTGACAGTGACTTTGTGATACGAGGTGACAAGCACAAGAGGTCCGACACTATTGAGTTGGTTGTGTCTTTGTCGAAGGGAGCTAATTTGACAACTGTGGCGTTGATACCAAACGGTCGGACAATATCCCAAATCATTGTCCCAAATGGGTTCTCGTGTTCAATACCTTCCGGCCGACAAGATGCAATGAAGTAGAATTGACGATTTGCCGTGACTTCTGACATTAGCAGTTGCTTGATGGCACTTAAAGAAGCCGAATCAGCCCATTGGACATCGTCAAGGAAGAGAACGACAGGTGACCCTGACAAGCTAGCAATTATATCAACAAGCTGACACAGTAGATACTGCAACCGCTTCTGGGCATCAACCACTCCACGATCATTCTCTTGATCATCATTAGTGTCTTCTTCCCCGCCTAGGATGATGCTCAAGTTGGGAATGACTCTGACTAAGTAACGAGCATCTCTTCCCAATCCGCTTCTCAACTTTGAGGCTACCTCTTGTAGATGCCTAGACCTACCCTCGTTTGTCATCTTGATACAATACTCATTAAAGGCCGATGCAAGTGCCGAGAATGGCGTGGCTTGTCGCAGCTGATCAAACTTCCCCGATAGAAACAGCCCTCCAGATGATGACACATAACTGCCAAGACGATTGGCCAATACACTCTTTCCAATTCCTGATGGTCCAACGATTATCCCACACTCATTCTGTCCCGATATTGACCGTTTATAGGAGCCTTGTAGCAATGATAAATCCTCATCTCTGCCAAACATGTATTCATTGAGCTGTAACCCGGTAACGGCCAGCTTGTCTATATCAATATCATACAAGAATCGGTTCGGCTTGTCAAGCATCAGTTGCAAATCACAACATACATCAGACATGCTTTGATATGCTTCCTCTCCACTCACATCACCATTATCGATCATATTTCCAATCAAGTTGCAAATGGAATCAGGTAATCCCATTAATTTGAGCGTCTCCATCGAAGATGAAGTTTTGCTCACATCTTGTGTCCCCTTCTTTTTATTGGGCAAACACTCTTCTTCTTCATTATTATCCTGGCTTTTAATATCACCAATCATTTCTTTATCAGCTTCGCTAATATCCAGTTTACTTGATATATTAAGAGAAGAATGCTCGGTATTGCGAGAGGGTGAGATATCAGAGGATAGTTTCTCGCCTCCCGAAAATAACTCATAGAAAACTACCCCCAGAGAATTGATCTGTTTCATCTCATCATTGCAATTATCAGTATCACCATTATCACCACCCTCTGTTTTGCATGGCAAGAACTCCGCTCTTGACACATTTAGATATGAAATCACTGCGTCTGCTTTATCCGCTTGAGTATTAGAAGATTGGTCTTCTTCATCTTGAATTATGGCTGCATGTGGTCCCGAATTGAGTGGCAGCGGTTGCAAATCCCTCTCGACCTCCTCTGAATTGGTATCTTCTGTTATATGTACAATAATCTGATCTATCCACTCCATGTCACCTGGCGTAGGCAAAGATATACTACTAACATCATTATGTGGCTCATTTTGAGTAGATTGACACAATTGATTTGCTAGGGAGATTGCAATCCTGAGAGCCGCGAATATATAAGAGCTAGATGTTATAGCTAAAGACTTGGAGGAAATATCATTGCTGCCGCCAACGGTTTGTTTATATCCTTGTTGATTATTTAATGCAACAACATCAACACTTTTTATTGCTTGTTTAATCCACTCTTTCAATGGGATACTGGCCTTGCTCTTCTCCTCTAAGGAAGACGCCATTTGTACTATATCAGTTCGTCAATGTAAGTAGATATGTGCTCTCATTGTGTGATAAGTATCTAAATCATAAATCACCAGCAATCAAGAGACAAAACACCTCACACCTCCTGCAACATGAGATTTTGCAAAGAGGCAAATACTTTTATCTCGCGCTTAGGGTTAGTATTTTACCCCTAAGTAGTAAGATATTACAATTAGTTTTACTTGCACCCCCACCTTATTCTTCCTATTATGTCCCATATAGAAGAGTTTGATAATACTTCCCCTTAATTCCGGGTTTGAAGTTGAATTGTTGGGATTGGAGATTGCTTGTGCATCTTTGAGTATGGTCTTAAATCTACTCTCCATGTCCCTGTCTTATCCAACTTAACGATTAGAGATCCATACTGATGGACATATACACTATTTATCAGGTAAATTACAATGGCAACTTTATTAGAGAAGAAGAGCAAAAGTATCCCACTAAAAGAGTGGATCCACCAAGCAATAGAAAGTGTCGATTCAATTGCAATAAACAATGAGGCATTTATATCTACCTTTGGTAATGATACTTCTACATGGCCTGAGGATATACGACATTCATTGGCTATAACATCTAACTCGTACATATTTGCGGCGCTTAAGATTACTCACTCGCTAGCTAATCAATTATGTACTAAAAATGATGAGCCAAAAGATGGGGATAGTAATATAAATATATCATTGCCTACGCCAGGTGACACGGATTGGATAGATCATACTGTTGTACATTTATCAGAAAGCACCAATTCCGACGATGACGAGAGGGATTTGCAACCGCTGCCCCTCAATAATGACCCTGAGAAAGATACTACGAGTTTGGAATTACAAAATAATATCAATTCTACATATCTAAATGTGGCAAGGGCAGAGTTTCTCCCTTGCAAAACAAAAGAGAAAAGTACTAGTTGTAGTGATGATGAGATGAAACAGATTAATTCTCTGGGGTTAGTTTTCTATGAGTTATTTTCGGGGGGTGAGAAACCATCTATTAATGCAGAGAGGCGTGATAGCTCTCCCTCCCTCCAAAATACGGAACAATCATCACTTGATCTATCTAATGGATCTCTAGATCTATCAAATCGACTGGATATTAGTGATGTTGATAGGGAGATTGGGGATATTAAAAGTCAGGATACAGTTGAACAAGATGAGTGTTTGCCCAATAAAAAGAAGGGGACACAAGATGTGAGCAAAACTTCATCTTCGATGGAGACGCTCAAATTAATGGGATTACCTGATTCCATTTGCAACTTGATTGGAAATATGATCGATAATGGTGATGTGAGTGGAGAGGAAGCATATCAAAGCATGTCTGATGTATGTTGTGATTTGCAACTGATGCTTGACAAGCCGAACCGATTCTTGTATGATATTGATATAGACAAGCTGGCCGTTACCGGGTTACAGCTCAATGAATACATGTTTGGCCGAGACGAGGATTTATCCCTACTACAAGGCTCATATAAACGGTCTATATCGGGACAGAATGAGTGTGGGATAATCGTTGGACCATCGGGAATTGGAAAGAGCGTATTGGCCAATCGATTAGGAAGTTATGTGTCATCATCTGGAGGGCTGTTTCTATCGGGGAAGTTTGATCAGCTGCGACAAGCCACGCCATTCTCGGCACTTGCATCGGCCTTTAATGAATATTGTATCAAGATGACAAACGAGGGTAGGTCTAGGCATCTACAAGAGGTTGCCTCTAGGTTGAGAATCGGACTGGGCAGAGATGCTCGTTACTTAGTCAGAGTTATTCCCAACTTGAGCATCACCCTAGGCGGGGAAGAATACACTAATGATGATCAAGAGAACGACCGTGGGGTGGTTGATGCACAAAAGCGGTTGCAGTATCTATTGTGTCAGCTTGTTGACATAATTGCTAGCTTGTCGGGCTCACCTGTCGTGCTCTTCCTTGACGATGTCCAATGGGCGGATGCGGCATCTATCAATGTCATTCGTCAGTTGTTGATGTACTCTGAATCTTTTAATACTACTCGTCAGTTCTACCTGCTCGTTTCCTGTCGACCGGAAGGTATTGAACACGAGCATCCTTTCGGAGGTATGATTTCTGGAGTTAAATTATTTGGTATCAACGCCACAGTTGTCAAATTAGCTCCCTTTGATAAAGACATGACCAACGCAATAGTTTCAGATCTCTTGTGTTTATCACCTCGTATCACAAGATCATTGTCGGAGATTGTTTATCAGAAGACTAAGGGAAATCCGCTATTCTTTTCTCAGTTAATCATATCACTGTGTCGAGACGGGCTCTTGAGATTAAGTCTAAGTCGTCGTCGTTGGGAGTGGGATGAAGAGAAGATTCAATCGGCAAAGTTATTGGATGATGTGGCATCTTTCCTATCATCTACCATTGAACGGCTGCCTCGGCAGGTACAGAAAGCACTCTTCACCCTCTCGTGCTTCGGGGCTCGCTCTGATATTGAGTTAATCAAGACACTAGAGCAAGGTCTTGAGATTTCAATAATTGGATCACTCGACGTTGCTGTTTCCGAAGGCATGCTTAACAAAATCGGCAGTGAGTATAGTTTTGGTCATGATTGGATTCAAGAAACGTCATATAACACGGTACCGCTTGAGGAACGCTGTTTATTACACTTACAATACGGCTTAGCCCTAATACATCCTGCCCTTGATCACGAAGAAGATGGCCTGCTATTCGCCGCTGCAAATCAACTTAATGTTGCTGGTCCAGCAGCCGTGGAAAACAAAGAGCAGGGCGTCCTAATATCAAACTTAAATTATGCTGCTGGGAATAAGGCAATGGAGATGAGTGACTTTGAGTCGGCATATTTGTTCTTTGACCATGGTATCTCGTTCCTTCGTAAAGGTCACTGGCGAGATCACTATGACTTGAGCATAAAAATATTTGATGCCGCAAGTAAATGTGCCATGATAATACACAACTTTGTTGGTTTGAAACTACTCTCGGAACAAATACAAAAGTTTGCCAAGACCTTAGACGACAAACTGAATTCGATATATTACAATGTTACCGCCTTGGCATATGCGAAACATCTTCCGGAAGCAATTAAGAAGTCAGTTGAGGTATTATGCCAACTGGGCGAGGCACCGCCAGAGTCCTATACCAAATCGGAAATGATTTCACATATTGAAGAGACCAAATCTATGCTGGACAAAGTTACAGAAGAAGAGCTTTTAGAGTATAAGACTATGGAGAATCATTCGAAGCAAATGGCATTGAAATTCTATTCAAGATTAATACTGATGTTCCAAATGGCAAAGCCAGGTCATGCCTCTGGTTGTGTGTTGAAGATGGTAGAACTATCTTTGTCAGAGGGGATTAGTCCTACTTCCCCAGTTGGATTTGCCTACTTTAGCCAACTTCTTGGGGGTATTGGGCAATTCCAGGAAGCGTTTCGATATGCCAAACTGTCTCACAGGCTTCTAGATAAAATGGGAACAAGAGAGGTGGCTGGGACTGTTATTGCCATAGAAAGTCAGATTAGATGTTTTGTCGAGCCTGTGCAAGCCGCGGTTGACTTACATCTCCAAGGATATGACATTGCAATGGCGTCAGGTGATACACAAGGAGCATTTCACAATCTTATTAGCCATTTTGTAACATTGTTTTGGTCTGGAGCGAACCTCCAAATCTGCAAGAATCAGTTTGGCACTGTCCTTGACGTATTAGAGAAGCATGGTCAATTAGCATGGCGTGCTCATATCATCGAGATAGATAAGTGGCTTACTGTCTTGATGGGTTCGTCTCAAGATAATGGAGGACTCTCTAGTAACCAAGACGATTACCAGAGAGTTCAAGACATTCTCAAGACAAATTTACATGCAAGTCATGTTGTCAATTTCCAGTATATGTATCTGAGCTTCATGATACGTGAATATGACAAGATGGTGATATTTGCCGAAGGCTATTTTGCCAACAAACATCACAATTGGGGTTTACTATTCATCCAAACAGCTCATGCTTTCTATTGCAGTCTTATATCATTTTGGATTTATCGAAAGACGAGTGATCCTCTGTGGATGGAGAGGGGACGCCAAGCTAAGTTAGCGATGAAGAAATGGGCCGAGTCTGCCTCCGAACACAACTTTCTTCATAAAGTATATTTGATGGAAGCCGAGGAGGCCTTTAGCAGTGACAAACACGAACAGGCAAAGTCTATGTATGAAAAGGCAGTATCCACTGCAAAGAAACATCGGTTCATTAATGATGAAGCACTTGCATGTGAGCTAGCTGGGTACTTCTTCCTGGAGAAACAGCAGAAGGAATTGACATTACAATACTTCCTACAAGCACACGAGAAGTATCATGAATGGGGTGCTGTTGCCAAGTCTGATACAATCTTTAAGTTTGTGCAAAGTAATCTGGGTATGCAAGGCTAGATATATAATCAGATCAACAAACACATTAAATGATATTGATCCTAAACACATAATTAACTTAATAACTAACTAAAAGAATACCTTCTTGTAGAGCTCAATATTGTTATTGTGCCATTTCTAATTCTAATCATCGGTTGTATTCTCTCCTTAAAAGATGATTATCAAGATTGATATTATCATGATTTGTCCTCTCAGTCAGCTAATGCTGCCTGCTCTCCTTCTTCAACCACTGGTACTCTTGGTCGACTGCGCACCTTATGTGCCCACAGTAACGCACCAACTAATGCAACAACCGCTGCTGCAATTCCAATATATCCCCCGACTGGGAATCCTCCACTACCATCTGCTGCCGTAGTTTCACTAAATGTATTTGGATTAATAATCTCCTTATTACTTTCAAAATCATCAGGACCAAACGAAGAAGAAGTACCACCTGATAACGTATCTGTTACTTCATCTTCCTCAGTTTCGGACCAAGCAGAAAGTGGTGGATATTGAGCTTTGGACGTTGACGTACCGTAATCTGCATCAGTTGATGAACCGTCATCTTCTTTATCAACATTAACAGTTGATCCAAAAAGATCGTTTGCACTTGCAATAAACGGTATAGTTCCTGGTTTAGATGATTTGCTAGTACCGTTCTCGGCACCATCGAATATGTTATGTGATTTACTTGACTTATTTGCTTTGGAAGATGATGTACCCAACTGCCAACAATAAATAACGACATATAAATTAATTAGAGACATATGATATGAGTAAAATTTATTAATATAACAAGATCCACTCACCTTAAATCCTTTACTTGCTTTGGTATCAGCTTTTCCTGATTTAGTAAGGGTACCATCGGCGGCTTCTCCTTTAGATGATTTATTAGCCTTTGATTCGAATAGCTGATATCCCTTGGATGATTTGCCACCGCCGTTGCTAACTGACGATGTTGATGATGATACTGATTTGCCAGATTTTGTGCTGCCCTTTCCACTCTTCTGGCTCTTGTTGCTCTTACTGAAGGGACGAGCTAGCAGGCGTTTGTTACGTTGTTGGGGAAGACTATCCATTGTACTATATAATAGCTTATTATGTGCAACTGGTTGCTGTTTATGAGCAAAGTCGACTGCATGCGAGTGAGCGAACTCGTTGCTAAAACAATGAATGACAACTAACGGTGAAAAAAGATACCACGAAAGTCATCTGCTCGCTAGAGGGATCTATGTATTGTGGTTGGTAATTTATAGGCTACGACTTAATACTTAGCTTTCAGCCAAACGTACTAACTTCTGTAACTATGTACAATTATACCATTTATTATATCCCCTCTCATATGCACAACATTTATCAAAGTCTTTACCTACTTCGGATAAGACCGTTCTCTCATCTTTCTGAACATCCTTCTCCAACATTTACAGTTTCATGGAAAGTATCCAGATCGATCTTGATGGAGCGGCCAACGGCAGATCTTCCAACGAATACTCTTCGAATTAGACGGATAATCTTTCTCCTCCACCAAAACATTCTTGTATCGTCATCTGGTTGTCGATCTGCTATGACACATGCGGCGAACTCCTGATCAAATACTATATCATCAATCGTGTAGCTCTGTATTGCCTGGAATGTACCGCTCATGATTGGATCGATGGCCTCCATTACACAGATTACTTCAATGTTAGATTCAATTAGATGTTTTCTGTATTCCTCGTACCATGGCTTTGGCTGAGCATCAATGTCAATTCGTTTTGGTTTTAATCCATTAATCCTGGGGGCTTTATTTGGTTTCTCCTGCTTCTTGAATACTGCATTGACATCGATTTCTAGATGTGTTCCAACTATGGGATAATCATCATGCTTTTCCGTATGTTGATAATAGCGTATATGTTGAATAAGATTTGCGACAGTGCCATAAGTTTCGCCGCATACTACACAACGTAATCCGTCTTGTCCTCCAGTAGATGAATCACTCTCCCTTAATGACAATCCACATGGGTCAGCAACAAAACCAGAATCACGGCTCAGCCTTCCGTCTTCTGGTCCAAGCTTTGATTTCGACGGGGGTGACAGTGGTGAGTAGAAATCGATATGGTGCATCACAGTAGAAGGGACCGATGTGTATAATAATTCGCCCCAGTCATCGTTAGGCTTTGCAACTCGCATAGGCTCAAGCTTGAGAGGGAAGCGTACTCCTCTATTATCTTTCAAGTGCATGTTTCTATGTTTCACAGCATAGAATCTACAGTGTGCTTCTACAATCGGATACATGCTATCTGCATCATATACTCGTGCTGATATCATATACCTTGTAATTCCATTGGGTAGTACCTCCCGATTGATAATTGCCTTATCCGAGAAAAGGACTTGAGAAGCTCTCGCTTCACATCGGGACAATCTTGAAAATATGAATGATAATAGGAACGCATTGAAGAACATACTAATCAACATCTGGAAGTAGATGACAACCTGCAATTCTGGACAATTCTCGAAGAATCCATTACCACCATTTGGAAGACCATAACCGACTGTTGTTGTAGTTTCTAATGCAAAGGCGAATGCCCCGTAGTATCCGATTGGAACCCCGATTTTACCTAATCCACATGCTACATCAGGTTCTCTACTATCAATCAACACATAGATAGCTGCAAAGAAGAGTAGCAAAGAAGTCCAAACAACCACAAACATAAACGACGATACAATAGTTCGTAATCGTAATAGAACATGGAACCAGTCTTCTATGTACCAGTGGAAGAAACTTAACCCACCAGCTGACTTTAATCCTGATCTCTTAGTATATTCTTTTGACATTTGATGCCTGACACGTAATGAATTTGATGATTGATGGAATGGCAAGTCACGTACTATAAGACGATTAAGTGGTGCCTCGGTTGAGGGAGACTGTTCTGTATCATTATCATCTGAATAATCTTCTTCATCAATCATTAACATTTTAGTTGATACGGCCCTCACAGAAGAGCTGTAGGACGCTCTGTTAAAAACACTCATGATGTTGTTCTGTTATATTATACTGTATATTATGATAGGATCTGATGTTGTTATTGAGGAAAAGATACTTAAGTTTTGATGGGTATATTGAATTATTACACTAAGTCAATCGGCGACACTTTGTTTGGTACGCTAGACTTTAGATGATGTGATGGGTATGTTAGTTAAATAACAGGGTATTTTGTATGAATATATTATATCGACGACACAGTGTAGGTAAATGTATCAAATAAAATCTTTTGTGAAAATTTGGGGTGCGAAGGATACCATACTACTTCTTCAAGTGCACAGATTAACGTCTATGTTTACAATTATACCATTCATTATCCTACTATGTGCACAGCACTTAACCACCAAGTCTCTAGACCACTTTTTCTACATTAAGCTCGTAGAAAATAGCCAGACAACCTGAGACAACAAACAATTTACTCGGCACTAGTCAAAGCTTGCACCATCCCTTCTGCAGCAACTTGTCCTGTATTCCAGGCCCCAATCACAGTGCCCCAGCCACTACCCGTTGCCTCACCGGCAAAGTAGATCCGTCCGAGTCTCTGTTGCAAAGCAGCGGCATCAGTAAATATGTCACGACCCTGTTCGGGGTAGGAATATGATCCTTTCGTATTCTCATTCAGTCCCCATCTTGTAATGATGGCATTGTCTGGGTCACTAATGGTTGGCCACATAGATCTGAGGTTCTTCATTACATCATTCACAACCTCGTCCGTTGACTGCTTCTCGGCCTCAACTGCATCATCCCCACCTATCCATCCTATGAGTGTCGGCACACCCTTGAACATACTTGGGTTGTAAAATCTTGTCCATTGACCACTAGTTTCATCATCGGGAGTAACCAATAAGAACCACATATCATCCTCCGGCCAGACCATATCCTCCTCATTATCCCATGTCATTATACACTTGTTAACTAAACCAAAGCCCATGTTATCAATGGCCTCTTGCTTCTTTGCTGGTAAAGCCGGTACAAAGTTGATGGAACCAGCCTTGAGCACACCCAGTGATACAGTTACCAAGACAGTCTTTGCCTTGACACTTGTTTCTATACCATCCTCATCTGTATAAGTCACAAGACTATACTCTTCAAAATCAGATTTAATCTCCGTAACCCTCGACTTTAACTGTATCTTATCAACAAATGGTTCAGCATATTTAGCAGCGGCATTGCCGAATCCAATACCGGGCATACCCATATAATGACTTTTAATTTCATCATCAGGTGATGGGAAGAATTCAACATCTTCAACATCAATTTGGGATGATGTGCCGCCCGATTGAACTTCGGTGGAGTCTTCTAATAAGTTCATGAATTGTAAATATTCATCATCCGTCCATCCCCATCTTTCTAAATATTGATCAATTGCCTCTTCATAACTTAAACCGTGTAATGTAGTCTCGTATGTATCATATGCATCATCTGTGATACGATTTGATCTAAATGTTAAAAATCCTCGATTATCAGCCCACATCTCATCGAACCATTCATCGGCATCTTCCAATATCTCGGTGGTAATTGTTTCTTCGGCCTCGTCATCGTCACCAATTTCACGTAATTGTTGATAATATGTCGCTTGATTCATTGGGCACATGCTATCTTTTGATTCATCAGCATCTAATAAGAAATTAATATCGGCATCTTCTAATAATACATTCTCCATGTTGTTATTGGTATTGTATAACCATGAACTGCCTAATTCAGTAGGAATGTTGGAAGTGTCACCAATAAATTGCACATTGTTGGATGATCCATCGACGGAGTTTACTGAGTGTGACCTGCCGCCAATGTAATCTGCACTTTCGAGTACTAGGATATTAGAGATCGATGAATCAATTAATGTTGACGCGGCACGAAGACCGGCCCATCCAGCTCCGACTATAACTGCGTCGTACTGTTTTTGTTGAGTGAAATGTTGATAATATGGATTATATAAGAATTGAGTGAAGAATAGAGAATATGAAAAAAGGCATATAAAACTTACAATAACATCCTCGGGAGGCTGCTCAACAGTATCATCCGTATTATCCACCACAACCTCCTCTTCTCCCCCAATATCATCATTACCAGGAGGAGCCTCGGTAGTAGTCCAACCACCATTCCCACTAACATCATCATCATCCAAACTCTCTTCCCCTTCTATATCCTCATTGTCACTATTATTCACTGCCTGATTACTATCCTTATTGGAACTATCATCATTCTTACTTTGTAAACCAAATCCCAACCCTAATCCAATTCCAGCACATACCAATATTAATAATACTACTAATCCTACCTTTTTTACGATGTTTTGATTTATTCTGAGAGTTGATAGATTTATTAATGATGTGTGCTGGTGGTGGAGTTGATGGTGGTGGTGGAGGAATATCACCATCGCTTAATTCGTCATCATCGTCATCTCCTGTAAATGCAGTATCGAGATTTTGTGTATCCTGTGCTGTACTATTAATATTGGATGTTGCCATATCAGCTAATATAGCATGTGAATCTGCTACTGATAATGTTGTTGTTTCTGCTCCAGTGGAGGTACTTGGTTGGATTATTTGTGGATTGGCAGTGGCTGGTGTTATTGAGTATGTGTTTAATGTGTCAGCAGAGTTAGGTGCTGGCTTGCCTCCCTCTTCGATATCGACTGATATATCTACTCCTTCGGAGGTTAATGCTGCTGGTGATTCTGCCATTGTTGTTGTAATATCTTCTACTCTATTCTATGTTGTATCCTTCTATTGCAAATCGAGTCGTCACAGAAGATGTATTTATAAACATATCAACTAACCCGTGTCTCTCGGCGGCTATAAAGTCTAGGTATTATTGTTCAACAACTACCTACAGATCAAGCATAAGTCTACTATGCATTGGTCGTATCAATTGCAATAGTGAGCATATCTTATGAATGCATTGGTTGATGATAGGCTTCAGTTGTTTAGCAAGAAAAGTCTCATAATGGAATATCGGGCCTAATCGCCAACACGTATTGGATTCTAAACAGTAAGTATGTGTTCATTTTTATTTGTGAGTCGACTGCAAATAGTCAGCAGATTGTGCCGCTGAGGAAGTGCTCACAACTCACCATAGTATCGCATATCATAATAAATATCCACCTACTCTTCTACTACTCATTAACAATACAATAACACAAAAAATGAAGTTCTCTCTATCAACCACTGCTGCCATTGCCGCTGCTCTTTCCCTAACAACACAAACTTGCACAGCATTTGCACCAGCTGCATCAATCGTTAACAAATACAATGCAATGAAAGTTAATGCCAACAAACCATTAAATACACCACTACTACACATGTCAGATAATGATGACTGGTCAGCACCCAAATCGGCAATGATTGGTGGAGCCGGTGTGAATAACGCAGGTGAGCCACCATTTGAAATACGTGGTTTTTCATTAGGTAATCTGGTTGTCGGTGCTGGTATACTCGTTACTGTATTATCATTTGCTGAATATTTAAGTACAAGTGGTAATGACGGACCAACATTATCAGGATTGGGATTCGTCTATGGTATTCCTATTTTCTTAGCTGGAGCGGCATTAAAATATGCAGAAATTGAACCAGTACAATGTATTTCTGCACCAGGTGCGGAAGCATTGGCAGAGAAGAAGGCAACTGAAATTATTTCCAAGATTAAACAAGATGTCACACGTCATCGATATGGTGATGAGGCACATTTAGATACTACCGTGAAGAAGTTGGGATTGGTCGTGCCCGGGAAGGCATACCCTCAACTTATGGAATTAAGAGAGGATATTACTGACGATGGCGAATTGGCATTCACGATGGTATGGCAATCTCTCGATACACCATATAAAATGTGGGCAGATGAGAAGAGACGTAAACGGTATGAAACCTTCTTCGGTCCCGATGTTGGTGCCGAGGTTGTTAAGATTGATGCCGAGCAACGATTGGTGGGTATCCGATTGACAACTGGTGGACCATTGAGTGAGGAATATTTAAAGAGTAAGATGGAATCAGAGGAGACTGTTAGTGAAGAGAAGAAGGTTGCTGTATAAGTTTATAAAGGCAGTGAATTGAGACAGGAAGATTGGGGGGTGGGGAATATCCCTTACGATAAGTATAGATGTTTGTAAATTATATCAACTATTTAAGTATCACACAATTATAACCTATCTACTTCTTAACCACTAACTTAATTCTAAACAATCTACTTCTTCATCACTAAACCAGAAACCTCTCTCACTAAACCAGAAACCTCTTACTTAATTGATAGCTACAACCTTTCCTTTGTTGTTCTTGACCACCAACGCTTCGGTGCTCACCCAAGTGTTATTTTCAACTTTAACTTTTCGTTGGTCACTTTTAACCCCATCATGATAACGCTGGTGAGCGCGTAGTGCATTTGCATATTCATCCTTGGTAACATCTTTCGATAGATACAGCTCTTTCACTTTCTCCAGGGCGTTATCATGTCCACTTGCTGCTGCAATTAAGTAATGCCTCCTTGCTGCCTCGTGGTCTTTAAGAAAGTGTATTGTTAAAGTTGCAAGATTATTCCTTGCTTGCTCGTTGCCACCGATTGCTGCTTTCTTATAATACTCAACTGACTTACGCCAGTCTCTTACCCTACGACATGTTGGAGAGCATTTGACCTTGCAAACTTGTCTCCCGTTATCCCATAGAGGATTGTAGGCATCTCCCATTAGTCCACATGCCGCGGAATTACCAAGTTCTGCCGCCTGCTCCCACAATGTGAAGGCCTTATTCCTACTGTCCTCTTCTGATATGAGACTACCGTCAATGTAAAAACTCCCCAAAACTTGCATAGCAGTTGCATCGTTGTGTTTCTCACACCGAATTCTCAGTCTCCTAATAGTCTCAGCGTTAGAATTACTGACAGGTTTTCGACAGAATGGGCACAAACATTGCCGTTTCTTTTTGCATTTAGCACAACCACAATTATTCGGACATTTCTCATTTGCCTTAAGCATGCAAGTTCTCATACATCCACCACATAATGATTTCCCACAGCATGCTTGGTATTGTATCTGATATTATGTGTATAATATGATACGGTCATTAGGTCATGATTTTATGTGTATATGATATGAGCATATGAGATGTGTGCATATAATATGAGCATCTTTGTGCCATCGACACCAACTTACCTGTCCATTAATCGGTAGCTCCAACATGCATACACCACAATCATCCCTCGGAGGAGGCTGTTGAAAGAGCGGATCATCATCATAATTATAAACTGCCAAATCTTTAAAAATTTTCCCCGATACTAGACAGGACATGTAATCATCAATTGTTGCAACAGAAGAAGATTCATATCGTTCATCTTTCAATGCCTCTACGTCAATGTATTGGATCGATGCGAGAAGATCAGTACTAGTACTGGCTTTCTTCTTTTCCTCACCAACCAACTGCTGCTCAGCCTCATAGGGAGCTTGCACATAATCAATTTCGTTATCATTTATCCATTGGATTGATTTTGGACTTGCTAAGTCCGACGCCGCCATTTTTGACATTATATTGAATTTTAGGATAAATAAACAACTGTCTATATTACTTGGCAACTCTGCGCTACTCTGATGGATGATACGAAATGATAGAATGCTATGCAGTTTATTCCACTTTCTGAGGATACCTCATTCATTTCGTTGCATAAAACAAAAACAACTCAATTTTGATAAGTAGTGATATAATCTATTGTCTGAAGTGATTGTGGATCACAAGACAATGAATAGCCACCCCCAACAGCGCAATAAACGCCTAGCCCGGCGGCGGAGATATGGCAGCAAGGGAAATAAGAGTAACAAGAGTAGTAAGAACGGTGGATCAAAATCTAGTAAAAGTTTAAGTGGAGTTACCTACAATAATCAATATAATTATACCAAATCAGGAAAAGGTAGCACAAAGGCTAGCAAATCAAAGTCTAGCAAAGCAAATATATTTATCCATGATAATGTTGGCGGTAGCAAATCATCATCAAAGTCGGCTAAAGCTCATACTAACAGCAATCTATTCTCTGAGACAAATACTTTTGATGTACACATTATATCACCACACATCCCTCCACTCATACAAACAAATTCACCAACAACTAAACCAATTGTATACATGCATTCATGTACAGGTGAGCCTTGTCCATTGGATACACAATGTCGATCACCAGGTGGTATGTGTGGTACGAATTGCAACGCTTTATCAATTTGGAATAGTTCATGTCCAAAAATTACACAAGAAGAAAAAGTACTTAAAACACCTACGCCTACAGTCCAACCAACCACACCATTTTTCAATGAATTAGAATGTACAGGCTTACCATGCACTGGTGAAAATCGTGAAGTATCAATGGCTATGGCATTTTTAATGAAAAGTTCCGGTATACCACTTTGTAGAAGTGTAAATGGTGCATGTGGTTCAGGCACCTTGTATTGCAATCAAAAATCTATATGGAATGAAGATTGTCCATCGAATTCACCTACATTAAAACCTACCGTTGAGACATTGGCACCTGTTAGTGAACAGCCTCTTAGTTATAGTGCCCCTCCGACAATTAGTCAACCTACAATTATGCAGTCAATTGGACCTACTGTAACTCTCATACCAACATGTCTACTTGTTCAAACTAACATGCCTGACAGTGGAGGATACATCGACGTATATGTCAATGATGGAAGTGGATCGGGTTACTTCGAGGCGACCACACCGAACATAATCTACTCTGAATCACAAACAGTACTAGATGAATGCTACAATGGATTAGTAGGAGTACAAATCCGTAATCCAACACCCAGACCATGGACGGGAGGTATAACAACATCAATCAATAACAAATTAGATTATTTCCCAATGAATTGTAATGATTGTACAATTGGATTAAACTTTACTGAATTGTTAGATTATACTCCTCCAGCCAGTAGTGGTGATAATGAGATGATGATTACGACAGAGAAGATAGTTGTAGATGGGAATGATATGAATGAACAAGGTGGTGGTGTAGCACTGTGTTTGAATGGCTTAGATGAAAATGGTGGTAATAGTTGTACATTGAGGAATATGGCAACTTTTCAACCTACTAGTTCACCAACTGATACAGTCTCTCCTACACCTCAAGTCGATTCGTCTGCGGCTGAAGATGCTTCTGCTGTAGTGGAGGTAGAGATAGCAGTACCAAGTTCTCCAGATGAGGTAGAACAAATGAGTCCGGATGATTTTGAAAGTAATAAGGAGGTTGTTAGTCCAAGTTCAAGTGGAAATACGTCTGATTCTAGTAGTGGAGGATTCCCGATCGGTGGATATATTGGAATTGGTGTGGCAGTTGTGGCATTATTAGCTATGTTGATTGTGGTGAAGAAGATGCGTAATCGTCGACAGAAGAATAGTGTTGAAGAAGTAAGTCAAGAAGAGGAGGAGAGTGAAGATGAATTGATTGATCAGCAGAATGATGAATCATTTGAGAGTAGACCGTACTCACCATCTGAGAGTGAAGACTCAGACTCGGATTGATCGCCCTGTGAATTATCTCATGGAGAGATGATTATACAAATGGGTCGGTAACAGAGGTATATATGTATGTTTCAATAATATGTAAACTAGAACAAGTAAATGTGACGTATAAGTAATCTTCACTATGTATATAACTCTCAATAACTTCCTACAAGACAAAGACTCGTCCTCCTCTACATATATCATCTCTTCTACATATAAACATCATGTATAAACTACACACTACCTATTCCGCACTTGCTCGAACAATAAGACCATCCAACGATGTCTTCAATACTTTGACATTGGACAATAACTCAAGTTGAGCAACAACAACAACAGCTGTACCGCCGAGATTGCCTTTTATGGCCTTGCCTATATTCTTGTCAACTGTTAATCCCAATACGGTAATCTCGTCTGCCCTATCTATAACCGATGGTAATACAGTTGCAATATATCGTTCAGCAATAACAAGACGAGGTAATACTCGTAACATGGTAGTACCTGCTAATTCAAAGGAAGCCGAAGAGATATGTTTTTCAACATCTTCCATTGCAAGGAGTTGATCTTTTAACATACCGATTGCTTCACTCAAGGAGGTAGGATTTGGTAATGTTATTTTTGGTTGATTAGGTCTGAATGCCCCGTAGCTTTGTTCAATTGTATTACCGGTACTTTCGGGTATACCTTCTTTAAATACTCCAATACATTCAGGTGATTCATCTCCGGTTAGACATGAAGCTGATGCATCAAGTGCATCAAGTAAAAGTAACGATGGTGCCGCTAAACCAAAAAAGTATGATATGAGCTTTCTACGGGTAGAATACGTAGGTGGTAGCGATGTTGTTGATGTTGATACATCCAAGGTTGATTCTTCTTGGGCGGCAGTCGGTTGATTGAGAAGGCATCAGTCAATGTCGAGACTGTCAACACAGCAAGAAGTATCAATAGTTTGCTCATTATGGTAGATATATAGTACTATGCGGTTGTCTCCGAGCAATATTTATATCAAGCAATATCGTTATTGTATGTAAAGGTTCTGCTTCTTGTCGATTAGAAGTTCTAACAACTATGAGAACAAATTTCGTATATTGATATTATCTATCCTATTGATAATTGTGACCGTAGTATTGATTAAACACGTTAGTAATCTTATTATTGTTGCATATATGGTGAGTAGGATGAACCGTATGGTGGAGTTCATCGTTTTATTTATCAACGCAACACAAACATCAAAGCACAACACCATTAATTGACATGATTCATGATGTTCATTTTTACCGTTGGCTTTTAGGATACGATGGAAGGGTATCCTTTTTATGATTGAGTTGATGACAAGAGATAATCGATGATGCAGTGAGCGGCGTAGCGGATTCATCTCATTATCTTATATGATTGCAACGATGAATAAATTTCTAACACTATCGTTTTCCGGAGCTGGGCATTTGTTACCATATCATTTAGGAGTGGCTACATCTCTACTATCAAAAACAACAACAACAAAGAAGCTACCACCGATACATGCAGTCAGTGGATCAAGCTCGGGTGCAATTGCAGCTTGTTTATTTGTATACTTTCCTAATCAAATACAAGAATATACTGATCGGTTCATATCGGATGGCGGAAGGGCAATGTACCATCTAAAAGAAATGATATACGATGAACTACCATCTTCTTCGGTTGATAATGATATTAACAACTACAATACAAGTTTACACATCGCTACTACTCGATGTTCAGATGGATCACTACAGCTCTTCAACTTTCCATCCAAGTTACAATCATCAACACTTGTAAACTGCCTACGGGCATCATGTAAAATCCCACCACACTTCCATCCATCAGACGTTCTTGAAAAGAGTAGTTGGTTATCAAGTAGTTATGCAATATATCCAGAACAAGATGGGATTACAATAAATGGAGAATCCTATGTCGATGGAGGCATATCAGCACCAGCACCACCAACACCATTGGATATAAAAGAAGGTGCCTGTAGAATTGTTGTTTCACCAATATCTGGTCCAGATTGCAATGAAAGTAATACAATACGAATCAGTCCAAAGGATAATACATGGAAGTTACCAATAGATATCAAATGTAGAGGAGGATTTAGCATATATTCCAGTTTACAAAACTTGCAAGCAATGCAAAATAGTGCAGGAATAGCATCTTCGTCGATATTACAAGATTGGTATGATAGAGGTATTGGTGACGGAGAAAGGATGATAGATGAGATGATGAATGATTAAGACTAGACTAGTTCAATAAGGAAGTGTTAGTCTACATTTAGGCTATTTAGGCTTACAATCTATACACATGATCTCCGTGTCGGTGTATCTAATACTTCTATTCCCTTGCACAGTCTTCCAATGCCATTAATCTATTGAACAATTCACTAACATCATTCGAATTGACAGATTCGTCAAGACCCGTAGATCGTAAACTTGCTTCTAATGATGATACACTTTCATCCAATAATGTATCCACACTTATAGACTTGACATATAACGATCGTTTATCAATCTTCCTTGACGACTTACCGTCCTTCATCTTCTTTTGCTTATTCGTCTTTTCATACACGTCACTCATGCTTGTACTCATCTTCTTGGAGTGATGTTTCGGACGAAGCTTCTTCTTGTTCTTCTTTACACCACTCTTGAGATTATCAAGAGAAGATAACTTGCTACTCTTGCTGTTGGACTTGTCTTCTGCTTGAGCCTCGTCACTCTTCTTACTCCTAGAAGATGATCTGGATTTGGATGAGAAAGTCTTACTCTTCTTTCCAGCACGGCTACCATTCCTCGGTGGTGTCTCATCCTCACTTCTTGAACCCTCCACTGATTTAATCTCCTCCTCTAGCTGTGGGATTGTTGGTAGACTACTCTCTACCGTTAGTGCCGTACCAGAAGATTGTGATAATCGTTCAACTTCTCTTGATAATTTGGGTGTTAATCCCTCAAAGTCCAATACCTCATCGGCCGGACAATCACCGGTGGAGGCTCTTCGAGAACGGAGTATTGTTGATGAAGACAACTTTGAGGAGGGACTACTTTTCTTCTTGTCATATTGTGGCTTGTCCTTCTCGTACTTGGCTAATGCCAACGACCATCTAGATGCCGGTGCTACATCTGACATACTATGTCTTCTGGAAATGGTCGGTCTTGTAGGAGGACCTTCCTTCGTTGGTACCCGAAGTCCTTCAATACTAAGTCTATTCGGTTTCCTTTCCTTCTTGTTCTTCTTTGTTTCCTTATTACTTTCACCTTCATTGGTTACCTCCTCAACTTGAGGTAACAACTTTTTCGCCAACTTGGCAGATGTAAAGGATAACTGTAATGGATTCTTATCAGGGGTATCCCCCATTGATCGTCGTCGACTTGACCTACGAGGTGCATATGCAGTTTGATGTACGGCTAATACATCCCCTACAGATGATGCGTTTGATTGATGACTTAGTCGTAAGGCACTCTCATTATCATCTTCTAATCCAACTGCTGCTCCTGACTCGGTTGTTCGTTCCGAAACATCTATTGGAGGGATACACCGCGGCATACCAGTTATGTTATCATCCGAGGGGGTTACTGGTCTACTCCCGTCCTCATCGACAACTAAATCATCCGAAGACTTTGGTCTAGCCAATCTACTTGGCTTATCATTTTCAAATGCAACCTCGGCAACCAATGGCAATAACTTCTTAGCAACCTTAGCAGATGTGAATGATAATTTTGATATAGGTAAATGATCTTCATTCGTTTTACGACGTCTTCGACGTTGTTGGGAGGGAACAGTTGTATAGGCAGTTTGATGTACGGCTAGTACATCCCCTACTGATGATGCATCGGATTGATGACTTAACCTTAATGTACTCTCATCCTCTGCTGTCTCGGGCGTTGATCGTTCCGACACATCCATCGAAGGTATACGTCTTGCAGAGGGAGTTAATGACCTACTCCGTAACTCAGCAAGCTGTGCCTTAACATTCTCCAATTCTGCCTTAGTACTTTGTAATTCTAATGATACTAAACTATCGGATGATGGTTTACGTTTGTATAAGACTGCACCGGGAGGTTGTTGTACTACTGCCTCTTTATTATTATTTATATCCCAACTTGCATTATTATTATCCGAGATGGAAGTAGCAGTGGTTAATTTAGTCCGACTGCCAAAGCTACCGGAGGACTTACGTCTAACCAATCCCCAACTTTCATTCTTATCCTCATTCTTAGAGGATTGTGTTGTTGATCTAAGATTAGTAAAACTATCCGATGATTTAGGCCGAGCCAATCCTTCAATACTAAGTCTATTTGGTTTCCTTTCCTTCTTACTATTCTGTTCTATACTATTTTCAAATGCAACCTCTGCAACTAATGGTAATAGTTTCTTAGCAACTTTAGCGGAGGTGAATGATAATTTTGATATTGGTAAATCTTGCCTACTACTTCTACTTCTTGATCGTTGTGTGTAGGCAGTTTGATGTACGGCAAGTATGTCTCCTACTGAGGAGGCATCTGATTGATGGCTTAGCCTTAATGTACC
>Ga0214478_100134_pt1 | contig 39993 bp, 32 predicted proteins | sample M1_20Mar14CPVII9_2_FD_178001 | JGI IMG/M metagenome (GOLD analysis project Ga0214478, IMG submission 178001) | Marine eukaryotic communities from Monterey Bay, California, United States - M1_20Mar14CPVII9sort6BwellD7 | ecosystem: Environmental > Aquatic > Marine > Unclassified | place: USA... | reverse complement strand
CGGTAGTAGTGAATGAAGCAGTTGATCCTCGAGGTCATAGGATTAGTCTACTAGATACTGGATGTTACATGAACTATTTCATACGGTATATACACGAGAAGCCATTCTCCGGCACACATTTCTTCGAGGGGATGTACCAACATTTATCATCAACTATCGACTACCATGGGGAGTCTTTCTCTCATACAATGAGATTCCAGAGCGATTTCTGCCATTTCTTCGAAGAGGAAATGGTCACGGCGACCTCACTTCTCCTCTTCCTTCTATGTATAAGATACAACTCCTCCTCATATCATGTGAGATGATTGATAAGTCGAAGAGCGTTCTCACGATCCTAATCGATGTATCATGTGTATAGTAAACACTATGAGGAGAGAAGATGGGGAGATATGATAAACTCGGTATACAACTGTTATTAAGAGGCGGTGCCATATTATTATGTGCATAAGATATGATCAGATAGCACGCAACGTTAGAAAAATGACGTATCGGTAAAATCATTTGATATCTACGTGCCATTTGTGGTTGTTTAATAGGTAGTTAGTAAAAGGAATACGGTTAATGATTGTACAACGAGTAATTGCTTAATGAATTGTTGATGGAGTAGTCTCACAAAAGTACCTCTCTACATACTTAAAAATTGAATACCAATGACGCTCTCCACACTATCAACACACTAGTTGAGCTCATAATTCTCAAATCGTCACCAACACAACATCAAATTACAATATCGTCGTCATTTATCTAAAGAACACTGCACAACGGTAAGTAGTTATGTTAGAGACTGTATAAGTGTTGTACATAGTGTATTTATTATAGAATCACTCACAATCAATTAAATTTATCTCCCTCTGCTACGATAGATGATTTGCAATAGGACTAGCCTTGCCAAGCTGGTATCATCAACCAGCCCTGGTTCATTGGTTACCTTAGAGTTAAAGGGTACATATTATCAGGTGTCAGCTATTACTTTATCCTCTTTCTTAGGGCGTTTAGAGAAGAGGATTGGCGAACTAAAACGTAATGTGAAAAAGTTGAGTCGGGTCAGGTCGGGTGAAGGAAGAGGTAGAGGTCGTAGCACAGCAAGGGGTGCATTGTATCAAGAAGACAAAAGCGATCTTAGAGATGTTGAGTATCTTGCTGAACAAGTCAAGGGCACACTGTCCGCTCTTTCCGAGAAGAAGTCTGCTCGTGCCGCGGAGGTTAGTTTGTTTCTTTCGTTTGTCTTTGTAGTGCCGTCTCTCAATCACGTGTACACTAACTCTCTGATATTCTCTCCGTATTAGGTTGCCACCACTGCAGCTACTGCATCGTCTCCTTCATCCATTGCACAGAAGTTGACCCGTAGCAAGGCATTAGAGGAGAGAGAGGTTAGTTAGTTTGTTTGTCTTGTCCGCGGTGCCAATTCTCAATCTCTTACTAACTCTCTGCTATTCTCTCTATATTAGTTTGCCGCCGCAGCAGCTGCTAGCAAACCATCTTCCACTGCAAACAAGTCCACCCGTGGAAGTAGGGCAATCCAGGGTGAGTTGTTCGTTCGTTTGTACGTTCGTTCGTTCGTTTGTTCGTGTCTTATCTCTTCTCGTTTTTCATCACAACCCAACCAATAACCAGCCGCCGGATCAAGTTCTAGCGCTGATACCCTTTCTGTTGCTCCCAAAAGAAAGGCTGCCTTGGATGCTGCGTTTCAAATCGACGTAAGTTTAGTAGATCGATGCAGTGATATTCTCGTTTCTATTTCTAATGACTTATTTATATCTCTGCAGCAACAACTTCTAGAGAAGTATGGTATTGATGATGATGAAATTGATGCAATGTTTGAAAGTTTTGAGGATGAGGATGAGGAGTTCTTTGATAGTGATGGTGAGAATGAGACCAAACAAGGAAAGAAGAAGCCAGCAAAGAAGAAGAAGAAGAAGACAGGTTAGTCGCTCACTGTTTTGCTATCCTGTGTTTTGTTCTAAACTAATGCGTGCCTCTCCTTTCTCAAATAACAGTACCACTGGTTCGTAGCTCTAAGGGGCATATGGTTAATGAGAATCAGAGTCTCGCACAATCGAAACAGATTGAGCGAACTGGAGGTAACAAAATCTTCCAGAAACAGGCAAAGACGAAGGCGAGTAAAGGTCAGGGACCTCAATTACTTGATGTCATGGCACAGTCCCCCCACGAATTCGTTAATCGTTGGGAAGGCTGGGTCAAGAATGCTCCTTTGTCGGAGGTGGTATCTGAGTTGAATATCTTGGATCTGGATGACAGGTTGGATGTAGGGAAGAATGGGAGTTACAAGTCGTGTAAAATCGAAGGGTGTATGAAAAAAGGGAGGGCTGAAAAGGACCACATGTGTTGCAGTCACTATTCTCTGTTCGAGAGTGCCAAGAATGGGGGATCAAAGTTGGTACTCTGTGAGGAAGGCGACGAAGGTGCCTTCCACATCCATGGACTTCGATTTTCACAGACGTCACGTGTCTGTCGTGGACTTATGGCCACTAAGCTTGTCAAACTGTTATCAAAGGGGGAATGTCGCAATTCTACGATTGAAATGGTTAGTAGACTTCGTGACAAGATGAGAAATGATTGGAACTTTGTATTTGTACAAGATCATGATCTTCGTGAAACAGAGTACAGTGACGATTTGGAGTTTATCGCTGCTCACCCCCTCTTCACTGATGACGATTCCATTGCCAAGATAACACACAACTTGAAGACAAACCCAAAGTGGAATGACGGCGAGGTAGACGAGTGGGTTGAATGTTCATCGTGTAGAAAGCTTCGAAAACTTCCTGCTTGTATTTCTGCTTCATTGCCTGACAAGTGGTATTGTGCAGACAACACATGGGATACTCAGTATGCATCATGCAGTGCAGATCAGGAGGAGGGAAGTGAGGACTAGATATTATGGTGGTATCGACTGAGGTTCCTCATTTGATCTCCATTTTTAGTTTGATTGGAGTGCTTGGTGACGATGATGGAGAAGTTAGAATGTTCAGCCAGCTAGCTTTTCAATATGCCTAACATGTTTTTACATCACGACACATACACATGATTGCATACTCTTATATTATTCTAGTTAATCTATTACATGGCACCAAGCATATTATCATGAGCCGACTCACATTTCTTTGAGTGTTCAGCCAAATCTGCCTCTCTCTCCCTATTGCATTCCGTCACCCAGTCGCGCAGTTCCTCACAATCAATTGTACCAAATTTATCAGTTGTATGATCAAATTCATAAAAAGGTACTAACTCAAGAGTTAGTCCTCTAAAGTCCGCCCCCGTCTCGATATCACGTTGTGGTGGAAATGGATGTTTTTCTGTAATATTGATCTTCAACTCCTTCCTAAGTAGAGCTTCAAATGCCTTCCTACTGTGTGCAGTCATTACTTCCTTTTCACCAATCTTTCCCCTGTAGAAGACTCTACTACTCCCTTCGGGTAAACTACTATCATACTGAGTCAAGAAATAACTTGTGATACGCTCAACTGAGATATTAGGTTTGGGAGCCTCACCTAATATGTCGGCTATGATGATGCTCAAAGTATTGAGTAAATCATATACTTCACGTTCAGTTGCCCCTCCCATAGCAATCTTAGATGTATGAACAACATCACATTTCTGTAGCACCTCAACATGAGAAGGAATTGCTTCGGGGTTATCATCAACATACTCTCGAACATGACTGCCCATAATGACAGCGCGTGTAACACCTGATTGAATTAACACATCTCGAATGTAAACTTTGGCATGTTTATCACATTCATCCCTCAAGGTTTTGTAATCGGCATTAGTAGAGCTTGTTGAACCCGCCGAATCGGATGGAAGAGTAATAGGCAGAATATTAACCCATAAAATCAAATGAACCGAAAGAACTAGAGCTCTGTTCATATGGATACCATATTGTTCGTGTAATGTAACTGTGAGTGCTTTGGTCAATGCCCATGCTGTTGCATTTTGTGGTGAATTGTTTCTTCCACGAGTTCCTAGAGGACCATCCTTCTCGGTACCCGGTACAGGGAAATCAAATATAAAGGCAATTGCATTCTTTAGATATTTCATATCCTTAACTCTGGTATCAACCTTGACAAAGTGTTGTTTTTTATTGGGGTTGGCGGCTGCTTCAAGTAATGCTTCACCTGCAAATTTAATTCCGTCTAAGATTCTATTACCTTCATAATCAGATAAAGATTCAAGAAGAGATTGATCCACCTCCTCCCCGGTGAGAAATAACTTGCAAAGATTATACTTGTCGTCCTCTGACATGGTAGATGAGTCACTACTCTGAGTTTCCAATTTATTAATTTGCGCTTGAAACAATACCTTCTTTTCTGTCATGCTATTATCATCACTATCAATATTATTCCCACGTCCAGCACCAGGTGACAACAATGTATTAGTTTTCGAAGCAGCCTTCTTCTCACCCTTGGCAGGAGAAATGTTGCCTTTGTTAGGGGTTTTCCCTTTATTTGAATCATTACCATCACTTGGATCAAGTGTACTGATGGAAGCAGAGTCCATATTCATATCCAATGAATTAGACCTACTGCGTCTACCTCCACCACCACTACGAAAACCACGGCCACTCATCACGACATCACAATAATACTTATCTAATGGTGGGGCAAAAGTCCAAAAATTGGCACCGCGGTATCCAAAATCTCAAAATTATAACTAACACATCACTCTCATCTCAATCGGCCCTTTGCAACAATAACCATAAAAGCCTTAAGAATACGATCCATATACCGCCAACACACTGTCTAGATCAGAATTTTATGGTCTATCCATTAATAAGCTCGCCACGGCATGATTCTTGCTCCTTTTTTAGTTGTGAGGTTGGCTTGATTTTGGTAATGGGCGAGTGTTAACTGAAAGCATTGAATGGTTAAAAGATGAAAATGGCACAGTTTCTGATAACAAACAAAGGTTCTTTGATCTGTGCAAGAAGGAAAGTCTCAATGTGAAGGTTCGCTTTTTCAATGACGAAGAGCGTCGTGAAAGTGAGGTTTATATTACGGCAACCAGAGAGGGGTTAATTGCTAGATATACAAAAACAGATGAGCCAGTACCAAGAAGTGCAGGTAATGAAACGACTGAAGTACTGGACTTGCCTCATTTATATGTATGGGATCTTGATAAGAAACTTTACATAGTTCACGATGACTGGGATACTACTGACGCCAGTGAAAACGAAAAGGGTGGAACCAAACACACCACAATCCTTGCAGGCAAACCGTGCCTGAGTGCTGGCAAAGTTTATGTCGGGAGAGGAGGAGTATTATTCGGCATCAATTGGTCGAGTGGGCACTACCGACCAACCTTGGCATCATTATCCATGATGTACTCCTGGATAAAGAACGATATGAATTATAATCCTTTAGCAATGTCATGGATTGGGAGAAGAGGGTGGACTTCAGCTAATTGTACGGCATATGATTGGAATAGTATACAAGGGTTTGAGCCAAATGACTTGGAGAAGACGTGCAAAGAGGTAACCTCAAGTGATAAATTCATCCAAAGTGTGGATGTATAGTTAGGTTCAATGTAAATGTAAATATAGTGAAATCGATGTTAATGTATCTTACTAGCAACCTATTGGATAAGGCATAACTTTACTTCTAAACTTAAATCAACTTGATAGTGTTAAAATACTTCTTTAGTATATTTTTCAAATTTTGGATACCAAAAGATACCTTACAGACTAAATACAAAAATGAGAGAAGTAGGCTGGAGAGTATTCAAGACTATCACTTCTTGTTATTCTTAACTATGTATTATTTCAGGAAGTAAATGAGGAGGCAGCTGGCGGCTACATAGTGCTGTGAAGGAGGCAGGTAGGGATGTATAGGATACCATAAAGGATACCGCTAAAGCATGAACAAAACGTCTTCTCCCTTGAGTTTTTAATGTCTCACAATATGCAAGATCGATACTCGATACATACAACTCCAACCATATGTAATCATAATAGCTTAAAACTGAAAGGGATGTGTGTTCTCCGCTACTCCAACTTCTTGCAAGATTGATATGTAATCGTAGTTATCTTTCAATCAAGATCAACCCCCATTCTAATCATATCATATGCTCATAAAATCAATGTCAATAATCATATCTTCGAAACATCAAACATCAAACACTCTCAAATAAACATAGCAGCAACAACAAACATAATGAAATTCATTCAACTACTCACCGCTCTTGCATTGGTTGCTACTTCATCAGTAGCAAACGCCACGGAACAACCAAGGTCATGTAATCAAGCCGACAGACAAGCCAAGAATGCCGTCCAACGTATCTACGATGGTGATTGTAACAATGCCTTAGATAGAGACTTTACACGCAAGGTGAACCGTATGCGTGATAGGAAGTTCCCTCGTAATGCACGTAACTGGAAGGATCGTCAATATAACAATTGTGGAAGGGACGCCATCAAGACGGAGCTTAATCGTATCGGAAGGCACTGCCGTAACAGTGGTCAAGCTGCTAAAGACTGTAACGAGCTAGGAAAGATTGCCGCCGGTAACATTGTTGATCGTTCAAATGTATGTCCTGCCGAGGATGAATCAGAAGGGTATGGTGCCAGTCACCATAACCTTCAGAAGTTCCGTCGTGAATGTCGCAGTGTTGCCTACGGCAAGTGTAAGGGATACATTACCAATGCCGTTCGTCAGTGTGGCGGTGATCGTTTAAGTCTTCGTAAGCAGTCTCGTTTACAGGATGAGTGTGAGGATGAGGTTGATAGTATGACTGGATATGACGACGAAGGCCTTGACTTTATGACTAGCTTCTATGATGAGACCTCGGAAGATATCTCAAGCGGAAGTGGAGATGAGTATGGCTTCGGTGGTTCTGACTCTGCCGACTACTATGATACTTGGTAGAGTGCTCAGTCGTTGATCTCTTAATCAGGAAGTAGTAGTGAAATGTAATATACTAACATGTCTTGTATAAGTATAAGTAACCGATTCTTTTTGTATTAGACAACATTCTCCCTCTTTTGTAGTCACTCGTAGGGATCTTAGTATTAGGATTAATCAAATGTTGGATTGGTTATGATCAGATTCTCTGGTTGAGAAATCCCGATGGTTGATTGTTGTGCAGTGTCTTAAGTTGTCTCCTCCTCTTCTTCCACGTCTGTCACTCAGCGAATCCTACTTTTGCAATTGCAGTTAACCATTTGATTGTTACCTTCTAATCATTTGTTGTATTGACCTTTCCTCTACTCGTCCACTCTTGGCAACAAATAGAAACAGCATCTGTATCGTCCTCTCTTCATCTACTCTCGACAACCATACGATCATTCAGTATACGAATACAAATGCTGCAATGATTATTAAGGATATCACTCAGTGATCGACTTTTTAATCGGATATATTATTGCTTGTATCTATTGAAGTACAGACAAACGACTTCATCTAAATCCTGGTAAACATATTCAACTTAAGCTCCTTTGATCAAGTTGATATCTATCTCTTGATTGCAAATGACGATGTTATGATATAGGGGGATTGATGTTGATGGATATCTTTAAAGATACGCATACCAATCACAATATCAACTTGCTTGGATGAAGACGACTATATGATACATCTAAATCCTAGAGACATATATATATATATATATTCATATACAGTCACGCCACCTACTATACATAATTGCCATGCCCATCATTACAAGGTACATCATGGCTTCAAGAATCAGACCTGATTTAGGATACCACTACTCCGAGCTTTCGTGTAAATCTCACGAATGCCAATTTTGGCAAGAAGATGGTGCATCAATTGCCCTTACTATTATCACATACAAAAAAAGCCATATACTAAACATAGATTTACTAGCGTTGGCGTGGAGTTGCTCATAATATTATTTATCTCAACATCTGCCGTAATAATATATATAACAACAAAGTTCAACACCAACCTCTTACATATCAATATCAAATCTACATAAAGTGCATCAAATTATACCAACTGCAACTACTCAATCATGCCATCTAAATCCTCATCACGCTCCACATCAACTACTACCTCCAACAACAGCACACCACGCTACAACCTATCAATCAACCCCCCATATCAAATTAACTACCGTGCCAAACGTGCCGGTAAACACATCTCAGCAACCAAACGTCGTATAACATTTCAATTCGGTTTCTCATCCCTATCAGCAATCCGTGCTGGTCAAACCGAAGTGAACTGTCGAGGTGAAGAACATGAAATAGTACTAATATGGAGTCATATTACCGGTAAGCGCGAATTATTCATGGATGGCAAGTCCATCCATTTATCAAAAGTGGCACGGGGTAATACGAAATTTGAGTATAGTTTCAATCTGAAGGGTGGTAATCATGTATTGAAGATTATTGCACATGGTACACCGCCCATGGGTGAGAATAGTTATAAGCAATTTGATTTGGAATTGGATGGGATGAGTTATTTTAGGTTTGCAAAGATTTATGAATTGGGTAATAATATTGGTAGGAAGAGTAGTAGTGGTCGTTGTGGAAGCCGTGCATTAACAGTTGCAACTCATAGTGCACCTCCACAATCATATGATTATCGTGGTATGGCATATGATGTACGTGATGATGCCGAGTATGAAGTAGAGGAGGAGGCAGCACCCATGTCAACTGTTACAACCGTCGACTTATTCGATACCACACAAACAACTGCTCAGCCACAGGCAATCATTTCACCCGTGACACAATACAGTGAGGCAGCATCACAAAGTTTCAACAACAACAATTACAATACCCAACCATCCTTAACTGCCTCGTCGTATTCAAGTTCTGAATATGATGAATTTACACCCGTGAATGTTGCAACTCAGCTCAAGTCGTTTGATTCAGTGTCTAATGAAATCTTATCGGCATATGCTGTTAGCAACAATAACAATGGCACTTCGGCACCGCCTCCTCCATGTGACGTATCGAATCAAAGTACATCCCGTGCCCTGGTTCCAGTGAGTGAAGAGAATATGGATGCCATTACCAAGAGTATGAAGAGTTTAGTCAATTTGGATGACATTACCACACAGCCATTCCATCCATTATCTGCCAACATCATGAAGCAGCAATCGAAGTCAAACAGTAACTGGGGTTCCCACGTGGGAAGGGCACCTACTCTTAGTGAGATGCGTGATCCATCTGTTTCACCCACCATGTCCACTAGGCAGCATGTTGAGGTTATGAAGGCACCTCCCGCACCACCCTTGTATAATCAAGGACAGTTTCAACAGATGGTAGCCTATGGTTATCAGCAGCAGCCGCAGCAGCAAATGATGCAACAGTATTATGGTGCTCCCAACAACATGGGATATGGCGCTCCAGCCTATTAAAGGGTCTCTTCTCAAGATGTAGAAGGTTTTGCCCTCAAGATACGACCCCGTCAAGATACATGTGTTCCCCGAGACAAGAGGCTTGCTATTGCTATCCTTATTCCATACAAGTTTGATCTTGAGGAGAATCTCTGTTAGAGGCATCCACAACAGAGGAGTGCCTTTTATTATATATGTGATCAAAATCGTATTATTAGTGACTATACATATGAAAAATGTAACTATTAGAACAAAGCTTGTTATTGCTAGACTTTGACTTTCAATTCAATACAATGTAGTATTATAACTAGAATAGGATTGACAGTTCTTTTGCTACATATGTATACTGATGTATCAAATGATGGGTCTGAATATCTTATCATTAGTTCATTTATCATCTAAAAATGTCTAATAACTTAATCCACCCTCCCTAACAATAATTCACAAGTATCCTACCTTACTCCGACAAACATCAAATGAGCCACTGAATCCAAACATATAATAACATAAAAATACTTCATTCTTCTTCTTCTTGTTATCAAAAAGTCACTTCATCACCTTATTCATTGTCTTTCATCAATTGATAATCAAATGAAACTTCCTTGGCACCCTTCATATTATTACTATCTATATTCTCAGCATGACCATCTCCAAATACTGGGTATGTATTCTGTCGTTTGAAAACATTCATTACCTTTTGTGCCGATGTATTAACAACTTCTGAAGCAGAAACGGTACTACCCCATGTTCGTGGGGGTGTATTGTATATACCTCTATCACTACCACTACCACTATCACTGCAACTTGTATTGTATAGTTTAGTCTCTCCTCCTCCTGCTGCTCTTGATGTGAAGGATGATAATGATGCAGTGCCACTTCGCATTACACTACCAAGCTTATCGTTTACACTAGATAACTTATCACTAACACCATCAACTATAGCCGAATGTTGTACCGCATTTGCAAGTCTACTAGTTTCCATTGCAGCACGTGATAATCTAGATTGGAATTGTGGTGACACTGGCGAATTCTCAGGCATCATTTGTTCACTACGTGTATTGTTTTGAACAGTGGTTTGGAATGTACGTATCATACCCTTTGACATGTAACCGAATGAATGACGATTGATTCCTTTATTATCTTCTTCTCTGGTATTGCCATAGGTTGGTACACCCCCCGTCGATGTTGTAGGTGTTGATGTTGTCGTCCCGTCATCGGGAATCATATAATTTGATTGACAAGACGGTACAGACTTCTCGGGAGAGAATAAAGTACCCCAAACTCCAATATCAGTCTTTGGAATAGGAGAAGGCGTTGCTGGTGTTGTTGTGGTGTCCCCTCCTCGATTACAAGGAGCATCATCACGTTGTTCTTCCATGTATGTATTATATTTTTGCATTGTTGCTTTGTGATGCCTCATTTATTATATGAGTCTATCTATTGAAATAATTGGACTTCGCCACTAGCAGCAGATAAAGACCTCACTAATGTTCAAGCTCTCTCCACTAGTATACTTTAATTGTATAATAGTAATAGTAAATAGTAGAGGCATACCTACTACTAAACACTGACAACTCTCGAATCTCCAACGCATTTCGTGAGGAGTTTAGCGGCGGCATAGTCGAATTCACAAGCTTATGTATTAATGAGGGATAAAGTACCATTTAGCCCACGCGAGTACAAAGTAATGATGTTGCCTGATGTTGCTATCCCCAAATGTATATAGCTGTCCAGCGCACCTTAATATCATCTACTATTGTGCAGAGGGTGGTGAGATAAGTTTTGTTAGGTTTTTATTGCAATGATTGAGTCGCACACCACCACATTAATAAATATTCTACGGGAATGAGAGATGACTTAAGAGATGTTCTTCTTCTGACATAATTTTATTAACAACACAATCAATACAATACAATACAATACAATACAATACAATACAATACAACATAGGAAATTAAGATTGTCTGGAACACAATCAATATAATAATAAAGTATATAGAAATCATGGGGAATTGTATGGTAACACAAACAGCTAGGGTTGAGGGTCTCAACGGTGAAGTTCAGGAGGTACAATTGAGAATGCCTCTTAGTTTAGCATTAGCGTCAAACATGGTGCGTTTTTGTATGAGGGTTCAGCGTGCAGTTGCCAATCGTCCTCGTTTGAGTGATGTATTTTTTGCAAAGAATACTGAAAATGATGAAGTTCACAACCAAGCTTTTGGGAATTTATCAAAGAACTGTCGAAACACTGTGAACAGAATCAAGGGGAACAGTAAATCATGTACAAGATTCAGCATGTGCCGTGCGGATGCTGATCGCTTCTCAGACTCGGCGTTGGAGTTGATTGGTAAATACATGTCAAACAATAATCGTTTGAAAGCTATTAATTTAGGTGATCTCCGTATGGTTGATTCACGTATGAAGCTACTTTTTCAAGGGTTGACAGGGAGCAAATCAATAGAGAGTCTTTCTTTCTATACCAGAGCCGTTGATCGTGAGGTAGTGTTCGGTGCCGAGGCCATTAGAGACATGGTACCTTTCTTGAAAAATTCAACCAAGCTGGCAACGAAATTCTAACAGAGGGATTTGAACTATTAGTAAATGCATTAAACGGGGGACGAATTGATCAACTACTCCTTGATGAATGTAAAATTGATGACATATCTGCATTGGAAGAATGTACACTGCCTCGGTTATTTATGCTTCATTTGTCAGGGAACTGTATCACATCAATACCATCATTGAACAACCACACAAGTCTAGGATGGTTGACTTTATCTAATAATAAGATCGAGAAACCAATTCTTTGGGACACGGGGTCTCTTGACCATATTTGCCTCGATGGGAATGACATCAACGATGAAGATGTAGAGGTATTAGCTGATTCACTCCAGCACAATACATCACTGCACGTCCTTAGCTTAGAGAACAATCCGTTTACAGAACAGGGACTTTGTGCTCTGCTCCGTCTACTCAATAATGTATCATCAATTGGAAGTACTCTTCAATCGAATCATACTTTGAAGTCTATCACCGTTCCTCACAGTATTGGGGACTTCACCATTCCCCGTCCTGAGCCCAACTCGGCAGATGATACACCAACACGAAAAGAACTGCGTAAGCACATCAAGGATGCCACAAGAATCAACAGCAACAGCTCAAATCCTGGAAGAGATAAGGTTATTCAGACTCAATTGAACAGCACCAAACGATATGAGCTTGCTCGTATCTTGGGTACGTCGGAAAGTCTCTACTCTGATGATGATACCTTTCTTCTACCCGAGATACTTGCATTGGTAGGCGAGGAACATGGGCATGATGAGCTATATCAGTTACTAATTGAAGTTGTGCCATATCTAATGTCACAGTAAAAGACGAAGGTGTATGAGATACAACTGCGGACAACTCTTTTGTACAGAAGATCAGAAGAATGAGATGCCGTGTATATCTTATAGAGGTAGCATTTTAATTGAATTAAGTGCAACCTATCCAGACTAGTCGAAACTGAAACTGTTCATATGATATGCTTCTTTCTACTTCTTCTGGGTATCTTACTGATAAAGTAAATCAAACTCTCCCTCCACCTACTTGATACAAATATCTACTTTATATGAAACATGATAACACTGCTCTTAAGCTTTGCATGTCGAGATGAGGTCATTCAAGCTAGTGCCTTAGGGTTTCCCCAAAACATTGTTGGGTATCTTCCCTTTTTCGAGAGAGCCCATATTTAGTTGCAACAACAACAACCCAACAACTTGCCCCTATATCTCCATACCCACAACCATCTCTTCTCTGGCAAAGATGTCAATTGGTAGAACAATGAGTCCAACTACCATATCTTCACGTTCTCCAGGCAAACCTAGGAGCGGAAACGGATTACACGATATTGAACTCGGTGCATCGCCCTCAACCAGTAAACGGCGTAGTGGAGCTGCTACTCATAAAGATGATGAGGTAACAGCATTGGTTGTTGATGAATTTAATGATAATAATAATAATACACCGGCTACTACACCGCGGTCGGCATCGCGTAATAGTAATACTAGTGAAGGTGAAAGTTCATCAACTGCAAAAAGTATTGTGGCAAGTGCACTGTATTCGGGATGTAGTGTTGGTATGGTCCTTGTTAATAAAAGTTTGGCATCTAGGTATGTTTTATATTGTGTGCTGATGTGTATTGTATTAGCTGCCTATATGTGCACTTACCAATTCAATTACTAACATATATCCCCCGATACCACACAACACACATGCACAATTTTACCAACGAACAATAGTTACAACCACCTAATTAATGGTGATTTAAACATCCTCCTAGTAGTCTTCCAGGCAATAACAGCAGTAATATGTGTTGAATTTTCCAAATACGCCGGATGGGTCGATTATCCCAACTTTAATGTTCGTACGGCACAAAAATGGGCACCCGTTAACTTACTTTTCTGTGGTATGCTCTTCACTGGTATGGCAAGTCTTCAATACAACAGCGTGCCAATGGTTACGGTATTTAAAAATATTACAAATATAATGACAACTATTGGTGATTGTATTATTTACGGTGCAACTGTTGAGTTATTAGTTATTGCCGCGTTTGGTGTGATGTTGGCAGGTGCGGTCATGGCGGCACAGAATGATGCTGAAATTACCCAAGTCGGCTTATTCTGGATGTTGGCCAACTGTGTTTGTACTAGTGGATATGTGCTGTATCTCAAGTATGCTACAAAGAGTGTGAAGTTATCAAAGTTTGGTATGGTATTCTACAACAATGTGTTGTGTTCATTATTCTTATTTCCCGTTTCGGTAATGAATGGGGAATTCAAAATGTTTATGAGTACACCTGCATTACATACAGTGGATTATGCCGTGAAGAATGGATTTGCAGGCTTTGTTGGGTTCTTCCTCAACTTTGCTAGTTTGAATTGTGTAGCACAGACTGGTCCTACTACATATGCGATGATTGGCAGTCTAAATAAGGTCCCGATAGCATTTATGGGGTATTATATTTTTGATTCTAAAATTTCAGAAGAGACGTGGACATTCATCTCTATTAGTTTGTTGGGTGGCATTTTGTATACCATTGCCAAGCTACGTGCCGGTAAAAGGAAATCAGGTAGGGCTTGAATAGAATGTTCTGTTGGTGTTAGGTATGTGTCTTTTTTATGGAAGTGGCCGTGATACTCATTCTTGTTATCCTTCTGTTCTTAACACTTCATCCCCCCATCTGATCGACAGCTGCATATATAAGGCGTTTACAGCAGCAACAACTGATTGGTTCTTCTTCCAAAAAGATCCACCAAGTATAGATAGAGGTCCATTTTTTAAAGAAGATTGGGTTTAAATGTGTAGAGGTTTAGAGAGAGAGAGACAGTGTCGGAGTTTTTGCACATATTCAAGTATAAGTTATAAGTCTATGTTAACTTGATTTATAAGGAACTTCTCCTTTCGTATCTAGACTAGCTCTGCTGTATGGTAAGCTCTGTTGCCAAAGGGTCCCAATAGTATGGATAATCTTCATTCAGTCCGTCAAGTAACGTCATCTCTTCATTAGAAAGCTCCCATGACAAAAGAGAAGCCGGTGAATTCTCAATGATATGTTTCTCACTTGTACTCCTCGGGATAACGTATATATCCTTCTGTAATGTCCAACGCAATACAACCTGCATAGGAGACTTTCCTGCCCTTTTTGCAATATCATTCACTACCAAAGACGATTGATGTTTGTATTCATGATTGATTAACATACTATTCCCACTTCCATATCCAGTTAGTTTACATCCCATCTCCTTGGCCACACGTTGTAGTTTAGGAGAAGAATAAGTCGGATGTAATCCAAGCTGATTCATATATGGCAAAATCGTTGCATACTCCTTCATCTCTTCTAATAATGCAGCTGGATAATTCGAAACACCGATTTTTCTAGACTTTCCGGATCTTTGTGCTGCCTCTAGTGCCTTCCATGATGCGATCCGTGTTGCTTTTGCCTTTTCAATGTACACATCATCAATTGCAGCCTTTAATTTTGCACGCTTTGATTCTAGTAGCATCGGGCGTATTGCTTCTCCATCTGCAAGGTGAGTAGGTCTCACTGCCTCATCTGATTGTGCCAATGTAAATAGTCTCGCCGCATCATATTCCATGGAGAATGAAGTAGGATGAGATCAATATATTCCACACCAAGCTGATTTAGACATAGTTCAATGGATGCGGCCTCGTCTCCCTTCCTATTAGTATCGTCATTCATCCATGGATCTATGTTCACATCATTATCAGAGGGGAAAAAGCCGACCTTTGAAGTGATCCAGATATCCTTTCTTGGTATTGTTGTTTCAGAAAGGACTTTGCCTATTGTAATTTGATTTCCATATAGAAGTGCGGTATCAATAAGACGTACGCCCGCATTCAATGCTGCTGACACAGATGTCGAACATTCATCTCCTTCTTTTAGTGTTGCTGTACCAAATCCAATTTGTGGCACCAATCCATCAACATCTTCACATCTTGTGCTCATATTTATTGCAATGGATTGAATTGTCGATAAAGGCTCCGCTGCTAATGCAACAGCGCTTGACACAAACGACAGTGCTACTATTGAGAACAAAAAGACAATGCACCGCAGTATACCACCGATATATTGCAAGTGATTATCCAGCCGCCGCCATTAGCTCCATCATTTATTTCATGTTGCATACAAAAAAGGATACCTTATTATGACTTTTTTCACTCAGAGTACAAACAGGTGAGGCTCCTAATGGTTGGACCTGAAGCGTTAAGACTACTTAGTATTATGGAGATCTGGCGTTTATGTTTATGGTCAAACACTAGGTTCTCTTATCTGTAATGGCACCACAGATATAATGACACGATTGGGTTATAATAATTCACGAATAAAGAAAGAAGTTTCCACTTGAGGTATAAACACAAATGAGTCGCATGCCAGGGATAACTAAAAGAGACCTGATGCGTGCTCGTTTCTTTTGAGGGGTTTACACACAACCTCTACTGCTCAACTGATGGAACTGTTCTCTAAATCCAACTCATAAAGTACCACCCCACCTCTCTCCGTTCAAGTCAATGTCAATATCCATCACTCCTTAACCATCAAGACAAATCAGAAGTTCTATGCCCTTGCTATAGCTCTTTTATGCAGTGTTGCAACTGCCGTTGACAGTGAAAAGGTAAGTACTGTGAAGAGTATCATACATTGGTCTTTGAATAGAGTTGTTCATCCATCATGATCATATCTTCTCTTGCAATTGTAGCCCAGACCCGAGTCTGGCAAACCTAAGAAGTACACACCTGTCCAATATAACAATGTAGATGAAGAGATGGGAAGTCGTCGCCGTCGACTCACAAAGGTGTTCCGTACTAAGGATTCTAAGGCTTCTGGATCGGATTCTGACGATTCAGGATCTGACAATTCAGGATCTGATGACGAGGATTCAGGCTCTGATTCCAGTAGAGTTGATGCTAAATCGAGCAAAGCTGAGGAGTCAAAGGTCTGTGTAGTCCCCATTGAGATCTATGCTGCATCTGTGTGTGGTGCATATCCGGCAGCCCCATCATGTTATCGTTCTGTATGTGCCCCATTATTATCTCACAGTCCATATCTATAATGTCCTTCTATTCTTACAGGAGACTACATCCGAAGACGAACCTACTTCCGAGGATGAAGAAGAAACATCCGAAGATGTGAGTTGTTGTATAACTTGTGATGTTTGTAATTGATTGCTTGTGGTATCCTCTCATAGTTATAATATCTCATTGTCTGCACGATCTTCTGCCAACTTACAACAGACCCCTGTGACTCCTCCCCAGCCTCCCCCAACTCTTCCTCCTCTCGTAAGTGTTTTAATACCATTCTCTGGCTTATCTTTTATTTCTTTACCTTGCACTTACAAACAATCTTCCAAGATTCAAATTACAGGAAAACCATCGCCTCCGCCAACTCAACCTCCTGTCGAGGATCCCACCCCTCCACCAGTAAACCCTCCCACACCTCCTCCTAAAGACCCCGCATCACCGGTTGAAAATCCTACGCCCCCACCAGTTAACCCTGAAACTCCAAGACCAACAAATCGTCCGACCTTGAATGTAAGTATTTGCCGGTTGACAACCAGTCTTGTTTCATATACTAGCTAATGCATCAACTCTCCTGAAATCCTTTTATCATATATAGCCTACAAGGAACCCAACTCGTAATCCAACCCGTGATGTAAGTCTTCATGATGTGATGGATGATATGTTTACCTGCTTGTTATTAACTCAAATTCTTGATCATTTCTCCTCGTTACGCAGCCAACAAGGAATCCAACTCGTAATCCTACAAGGAACCCGACTCGTAATGTAAGTAACAATCTTCATGTCTTGGAAAGGTTGAATTGCACCTTGCTTGGTATCTTTTGTGTTGATCAATTTACCCCAACACTGCATCTTCTCTTGTCAATACCAACGCGTAGACCCACTTCACCTCCTACGAAGCGACCAGTGTCACCGCCCAATGGTGGCGGAGGCGATGGGGATGCAAGTGATATTCGTCTCAAGCAAGATATTCATCTACTTGGTAAATCTGCAGCGGGTATCCCAGTCTATTCGTTCAAGTATCGGGATGATATGAAGGATTATCTTCGAGAGAACGTGGACACTCAAAGCATCTACTTTGGAGCCATGGCACAAGATTTACTTCATTTGGCACCAGAGGCGGTTAATGTTGACCCCTCTGGCTACTACAGTGTTGACTATTCCATGATTGATGTTGATTTTATTAAGTTGGTATGATAATTGATTTTGGACCACTAAAGCGTGAAGGATATGTGAGATGACTCTATGTATAGTTTCTCTGATTTGTCTCGTGTTATAGTATGTTGAAATTAAAGTAACGTGTTTGTACTTGTTAAGCCTAGTCAGACATCTAGCTGAGGGAAAGAAGCAGCTCTATGGTAGCAAACATTTAACAAGCTCTTTGCCAATACTAGAAATAACCGGTGGGACGACCGCGTTACCAGCCCCAGCGTAGAAGTGAGCAGTTGCATCACCATCTTTACTAATAGAGGGGGCATAAAAGTCTTCCCTGAAGCCCATGATTCGTAAACATTCCCTAGGTGTTAGAAATCGCGGTATGTCATTCTTGGTACCATCTCTTTCGGTACCGATGAACTTTGAAGTGTGATTGCCCGTTCGTTTATAGGATGATATCAATGTCGGTGCCTTTTGATTTGGATTGATATATGCATAACCGATACCATTTCGTTTTGAGTGTATATCCTTCAATTTTGACCATTGTTGTGAGGTCATTACAGCTTCTTTTACACTTGGTGAATCGGGAGGTTCCATTATATCCCGGACTACTGTTGGGTCTGTCTCGTGTTCGGTTGATGACCCGTCTAGAATCTTGTCATACCAATCCCAATTCCACTTTTTGGTGTCGTCTTTATCAACTAGATCATTCCTTATACCAACTATATATACTCTTTCTCGATTCTGCGGAACATAATGTCGACTATTTACCAGTTTCCAACTTACATTATATCCACACTCTTCAAATGCCTTCAATATAGTGGCAAAGACTGAGCCAACTTCGCCTTTTTCCTTTTGTCTTCCAACCTCTTCACCCATGCTGATTAGACCAACAACATTTTCTAGTATGAATGATTTGGGAGTTGATCCTTTCAGTACCCTTACAATCTCACGATATAGCTGACCTCTTTCATCATTAAAACCACCCTGTGAACCCCTCGAGGAGAATGGTTGACAGGGGAAACCGCCAGTCAAACTAATTTGGAAGAAAGAAAGAGGGAAAGTTAGATGAAAAGATACAGACTATCACTTGTAAAGAGTGCACACAAATGCGGACTTACATGTCCATATCCTTGGGAATCTCATGTGTATACACATCAAGAATATCTGCCTCTACAAGTGAATATTGAGTTGTTGATGTTGTTGTAGTTTCAAAGTGATGACGATATATTGATGCAGCGTATGGATTCATCTCATTTGCAAAGATACATTTACCATTAATGGCTTCCAATCCAAGACGAAAGCCGCCTATACCCGCGAAGAGTTCCCCAAATGTAAATGTTGTTGATGAAGTCTTTGTTGAAGTATTACTCTCCACCAAGCTGCCACTGCCGTTATCTTTAGGAAGAGCTGCTAAACAACCATAGGAAGAACTTGAAAGTTCTTTAGTTGCATTCTTTTTCTTGCGTGTTGCTGCGCGATGATCTCTCGGACGTCTTACTCCTGGCATGTATACACCACTATTGGTTTGTAAATAGTTTAACAGTGTAGGATTCTTATCATCTAGTGACGTTGCAACTATTGGCGAGAGATGGATTAGTAACTGTTTCTCTTCTTCTTCTTGTTGTAATTGATCTTTTGCTTCATTGATTTGAGTAAAAGGTTCTACACCACGATATATCTGTTCATCTTTGATGGATAGTTGTTTGGCTATTAATGTTTTAAAGTTTTGTACATGTGAACTTGGTAATCGTACTGCTCCTATTGGTATACCTCCATGTTTACTATCACTTAATAATTGTGATGTACAATTATCATCTGTATGTTTTCTCTTTCGTGTGATATTGGACATTGTTGATGATGTTGACTGTGTTGACGTACTAATGCGAGGTATGGAAGATCGAGGGATGAATGCTGAGACGGTATGTATTAGTAAGAGAGGAACAATTGATACCGTTCTATTCATAGCTAGAGGACTTCTAGACTACTAGTAAACCTATAGCTCACTGTTTCGTCCAACAGCAATTGATTGACTGCAATATATCACCAAGTAATCACTAATCACCACACACAATAATATCAGCGCAGCCCGCAGCAAACTATCAAACTGATAGGCCTTTGGGTTTAGTGCGCATGTGCGCGTGCGCACGAATTGCTCGAGCTCAAGTACACAAAATACCCGAATTTGGCCCTATTTATCATACTGTAGGCCTCGCATGGCAGACCACCCAGATAGTAACTTGGAAGAGGTTATAGAGCTATTTGTAAGAAGTTAATTATAGTTAGTTGATTTTTTTCGATGACAAGGGTGGTCTTTATGTTGATGTTTTTGGCAGTTCTCGTTCGATAATAGATGAAAAGAGACAGCTCAAGCGCCTCATATGATCTCCAGCTCTTCCTCTAAACCATCGTCAGGGTTTGGTAGATGTCACGGCCATCAATTGTCTTATACTCCTCATAAAGTCAAGTGATGGGTAACTCCCATGAAGTTAGAAATCTCGGATTCGAGGGACGAGTTTTGTTGCACGAGATTTCAGAGCATAAGAAGCACCCTGTTTCTAACAAAAAAAAATCAACACCTCAAATTCACTACTAATAATAGACTTATAGCTCACTCGTAACAATAACAAGGGTGCTTTGCGATGTGAGGCCTACAGTATGCTATTTATGGGCATTTTGAGGATTAAATACCCGTATTTTGACCTAAATATGGTGATATGTGCGCTGACAACGCAATAAATGATCTTGCTGGCAAACGTCAACGTTCTTCCTGATACAATCAACCTTGTTATCTTTGAAAGTATTGAGTGTATTGACGCTGTTCTAAATTCACGGAAAAATAATACAATTCAGATTATTGTTGGCGCTAAGCAAGTTCGAGTTGCTGAGACAATAACACAGAAGAGATAAATGTTATTACTCATAAACGCTCAAGTACTCCCTGCCCTGGTTAATATTGCAATCGTTGAAAGCTTTCATCATTCATCGGGTCTTTCTAACCAACAAATTGCACAACTTCGACGAGAACTTGGGTGTGAGAAGAAGAAGTAGCATCAGCAACAACACAATCAAAGAAGTAAAATAATAAACAATGCCAGCAAAGAAATCCAAATCAAAGAAGAAAAAGGTCAAGGAGATTGATCCAGAGGAAGCTTTACGTCAAGAATTACTCAAAAAGGCATTGTCATTGCAAGGTGAGATCCAACAAGAACAAGCCCTCGAAGAAGAATATCAACAACAAACTTCCATCTTATCAAAGTATTGGGACATTGAGAAGAAACATCAAAACGACAAGAAGGCACAATTATTACAAAAGCAACATCGATTAGATGGAATAGCCGATAAACATACCATTGAATTGAATCAATACAAACAAACAATTAAACAATTACTATTTACAAATCAAGATGAGTTATCTGAAAAGGTTACACAATCATTCATTCAATATCGATCATTGGAGGATACACAACATAAAGAGATTGGTCAACTGTACAATGAATTATATGACATTACAACTAGAATTCGTGAAACAACAATGTCTTATGATAAATTCATCATTTCATTACGTCAGGGATCCAATAATGAAATCACAATGTTACGTGATGATGCTCATCGTAAGATATCAATGTTGGCAAACTATTCTGAGAAACAATACAGGGCTACACGAGAAATCTCCACTCAACGATTGTTAAATGAAAGTCAAACATTGGAAGAAGAGAATGAAAGCATAATTCAACAAATTATTGGAAAGAATAAGAATGAGATACAACACAAGAGGACAGCATATAGTATAAAAATGAATGAGAATTTGGATATCATATCTACATTACGGAAAGAAGTAGTTTTGCTACGTGAACAAGATCGTCATGACCGATATGTATTGAATGAATTACAAACAAAGAATTGTAATATTATCTTACCATTACAAACTAACAAGCTGGAATTGACACAACTTGAATTAGACCTTGAAGTGTATAACAAACAAAAGCATGATTTAGATACACAGAAACAAAGGTTAAATCATGCCCAAGAGGAATTGAAGTGTATAGAATGGGATCATGAGGTATTATTTCAAAAGTTACAACAATTAGAGATAGATCGTAATGCTTGGAAGAAGAGGGTACAACAATGTATACACTCAACTAAACAAAAGAGTAACTATACAAATCTCAAACTTGAACAAAAGCTCAACAAGTTATCACTAACAGGAGAACAGAATGCTGCTGCCACAGTCGAACTGTTACGTAAGGCAAATGTTGATATAGACACGTTGGATATGACATCTTCGGAACATGTTATATCAGATGTTATTGGTGAGAAGAAGAATCAGGTACGATTGTTACAGCAAAAGCTTAATCAGATTAAGGAAGATCATGCTACCATGATTGAACGGTATAAGCATTATTAGAGGAGGGTTAGGGAGGCAGGAGGGGCTGAGGTTCATTATTTCTTTAGACACCACACTCTCCCTTGATTGAATGGAAGGGGTATTGGTTTGTAGAATCTACTCGAGAGTTTGTCTTGTAAGACAGAGAGTGAAGAAGAGAAGGAGACAACCTTATACACAACAATCAACCACCGGGATTTCTTCTCACCAAAGAGTCTGATACTACATCAAGCTAACAGTAAGAGACGACGACACTCCTACCAAACAGTTAATACAATTAGAATCATATACAAATGCAAGACATGTGTTAGTTATATTATATTTTACTACTCCGTCCCAATATTAAGAGATGCTAACGAACGAACACTTTACCAAGTATCATAGTAGTCAGCAGAGTCAGAACTACCTGTGTCCTCGCTTGTGTAATAGTTACCTTCTCCACTTGAGGTATCTTCCGAGGTCTCAAAGAACTGCGCATTATTAGTCATATAGTCAAGGCCTTCACTATCATCATCATATCCAGTCATACTATCAACCTCATCTTCACATTCATCCTGTAAACGAGATTGTTTACGAAGACTTAGACGATCTCCGCCGCACTGACGAACGGCATTGGTAATGAATCCCTTACACTTGCCATATGCTACACTACGACATTCACGACGGAACTTTTGAAGGTTGTGATGACTAGCACCATACCCTTCTGACTCATCCTCTGCAGGACATACATTTGAACGATCAACAATGTTACCAGCGGCAACCTTACCAAGATCGTTACAGTCCTTGGCGGCTTGACCGCTGTTACGGCACTGCCTTCCGATACGATTAAGCTCCGTCTTGATGGCATCCCTTCCACAATTGTTATATTGACGATCCTTCCTGTTACGGGCATTACGAGGGAACTTCCTATCACGCATACGGTTCACCTTGCGTGTGAAGTCTCGATCTAATGCGTTGTTACAATCACCATCATAGATTCGTTGGACGGCACGCTTGGCTTGTCTTTCGGCTTGATTACATGATCTATTGTCGTCGGGTCTTGGAGGTTTGGGCCCAGGCCCAGGTCTAGGTGGATCCTTTTGAGCTTTAGAAGGAGACGGTGGACGACGAGGTTGTGCATTGGCTACACTAGAAGCGGAGAGCAGTAATGCAAAGGCGATGAGTAATTGGATGAATTTCATTATATTTATATTTTTGTTCTTAGTGGTTATTGATATTTACTATTGCTGATATGATTATTGATTTTATGAGCATTGAAATGAAATATCTGAAGTAGTCTGATCGTTAAATATGTTGATTATATCCTCATCCAAGAAGTTGGAGTAGCGGAACACACATTCCCTTCAGTTTATTACGATCGCTTTGGATATCGATAAGGATACCATAGGATACCGGAACCAAGATCACATTCGCATTTCGATCCATTAGATCGACGCTCTCACAAGACGTGAACAATTGCGAGATAGAAAGTTCCCTGATGATAATGCTCGTAACTGGAAGGAGCGAGAATACAACAAGTGTGGAAGGGATGCCATCAAGAAGGAGACTGACCGTATTGGTAAGAAGTGCCGCAACAGCGGTCAAGCCTCTAAAGACTGTAACGAGCTTGGAGAGGTTGCTGCCGATAATATCGTACATGTGATGCTGGTTTATGTCATAGGTTCGGAGCAACAAGTAACAACCTCAAGAAGTTCCGTCGTGAATGTCGTAGTGTAGCATACGGTCAATGTCAAGGAGCGATTACTCGTTCTATCCGCAATTGTGGCGGAAAGAGTCAAAGTCTTCGTAAGCAATCTCAGTTGCAGAAGAAGTGTAAGGATGAGGTTGATCGTATGACCGATAACCGTCAAGGAGAAGAGGAGTATCTCGACTTTATGTGTGGTCAGTATCGCGAGGAGGAGGACTCAGGAGACTATGAGTATGATTATGACTCGAATGAGGACGAGTATTACTCGAGATCCAATGATTCTGACTCTTCCGACTCTACCGACTACTATGAGACTTGGTAAACGAGTTGGACTAAATATTTGTAGCCTGGAAGTCTGTAGAGTAGAGTAATTCGTAAATATAATCTCAATCATACACATATACACTCTCATTTATCCTTTATACTGTACACTATCATCTGTTTCTACCCCTGTCTGTGGGCTACGAACGAACTTGCTCACACCTCTTACATGAACAAGGCACTCTGCCACTTCCTACTTGTACCTTTCAGCCCACCCAAGGCTTCTCTCCCTTTTGTAGCAAACTGTTTAGCTCCTGCCTTGGCACTATACACTGCATCTTTAGCTCGATCTTTCACATTCTTATCATCGCCGCCATCATCCTTATTCAAGGATGAACGACCACCATAGTCAACTGTAGAAGCATAAGATTCCTCAATAGTCGACGTATTAGATATACTGGAGGCTGCAGACTTTTCATCAGATGACGAGCAATAAAGTACACCAATTGGCTTGGTATGTTGTGTACCATTCTCCTCCTCGTCGTCTTTTCTTTTCTTGGCCCTCTTCTTGTAGATTACCATTGGTTGTTCAGGCTCGGCATCTTTATCCTCTTGAATACTCGTGGGTGTCACCACGTACTCATTATCATCTTCATCTGACTGCCGTTTAGTAAACAATTCTTGAGAGGATAAGGATTCAGGAAGTGTTGACTTCGTCGAGTGTGATTTATCACCTGACCGTTCCTTTGTGATTGGGTTTGTAACAGACCGACTTCGTTGTTTCTTCTTCTTGCCATCCTTGTTGGTGTCTATCGTTGGAGATGTGTCCTCCTTAACCTTATGTCGACCTTGACAACTTGCTGATACTGATCTATTCAACCTTGGTCGATCCTTGCTCATTACCTCATTACCCTGTACATCCCATACTTTCCCTGGTGTCGACATAGATTTAGATGATGCTCGACGTCGTGCCTTCCTTGATGATGATGCAGCCAAGGCGGCACTTAATGACTTGGTAAGGTCAGATGTGGTCTTGTTCATGTCTGTGGTGGTAACATGATCTTCTTCAAAGTCATCATGATCATGAGATCGTCGCTGACGAGAAGTAGTACTTCTACTTGATCGTTGCTTGGAAGAAGTGACATTGAGGGTCGCGCGCTTCGTCGTATCATGCTTCTTCTCCCTCTCTCCTTGTGTGGTAGCAACGAGTGCTCGACTTGATGATGATACTCGTCGGCTAGAAGTACTCCCTTTCTTCAGATTATCGGGTGGATCTTCTCGTGATCTACTCTTAGATCGACTATTACTCTGACTTCTATCAACAGTAACATCGGCAGGTGGCTTGGAAGATGACCGCCTTGAAACAGGAATATGAGGTAATTCCACACCCTCAAGTTCAGGATGTTGTCGAACATGTTCACTCGTTGGATAATCCTTGGCAGAAGCTGAGGAGATGGAACTAGTTTCAGAATTATCTTCATCTTCATTGGTAGCTTGTTGTTCCTTCTTCTTCACAGTGGAGGAACGACGGCAGCGTTCAGGTGATGATTTCTTCTTCTTATTGCTCTTTTCTAGTAGTGCCAATGCAGCTGCGGATGGATGATGAATATTGTCATCATCGCTTTTCGTTGACGGCTTGTTAATCTTGGTGGACTGTCTTCTTTCCTTGGCCGTCTCTTGAGGAGGATCTCCACCGCTTCCGCTATCCCGTCGTTTATCTCGTATATCAAAGCTACTACGACTACGTCTTCTCTCTGGTTTTGACGAAGATGATGATAGTAGTGCCAAGGCAGCCTCAGACGGATGGACTACTTCTTCACCAGTCTTCTTTTGACGAATATCCACACTTGAACTACGTCTCCTAGCAGTCTTCAAATTGACACTAGAACTACGTCTTCTCGATGATGATGATGGTGCTACTAGTCTTTCCTGAGGTGGATCTCTTGACCTTGAACTTCTTCCTGACCTACCACTCCTATCAATATTTGATGTAGTAGTGGCAGCAGTTACTAGTCTTTCCTGTCGATCCCATCTTGCACTACGTCCCCTATCCACTCTTAAACTTTGACGCTTATCCTTTGTCCCTACAACGTCACTCTTTCTATCACCCTTTCTATTACCATCTTTACCCTCCCCGTCATCATTATCAACATCATCACCATTTTTAATACGTTTAACAATCCCATCCCTCTTCTTTCTATTAATCTCTCGTTGTTTTCGAATCGATTGACGTCGCATTTCTAATCGGGCTTGATGATGTTCCATTTCTTCCATTGTACGTGGTGGTGGTGGTGGCATTTCATGATTGGTGGAAGATAGATTTATTTGAGGTATTGATATTATTGGATCTGATTCATTGAAGTTGTTTATTGATTGTGTGTGCTGTTGATGATGATTGGATGGTTTGATATCCTCATCAGCTTTAGCTTGATCATCTTCATATGCCAAGTCTGGGATTGTCAATGGTCCTAATGTTTCATTATCCTTCTTCTCCTTATGACTTGCGCCATGCCTCTTATTATTACTACCCCTCGTCTTCTTTTCTTCGGTATAATTGGCGGGTGCCGTATGCGGATAAACCAATCCCCCACTAACCATCTCTTTAGGCGTACTACCACCCTCGTCATGTTTAATACCCTTAGTGCCATGATATGAATGTCTCTTTTTATTATCATGTGTAGACACCATCACCCTATTAGTATCTCTAATACCACCAACAATTGTTCCGCCACATACCGATGCTGGTTCAATAACATTCGTATGATTACCGCCTATTGTACTAACTGGAAACTTCTCCTCATCTTTAGAATTAGAGGTTGGTGAATTGATATGACTTGAACTGTTATACTTCTTATGTCCTTTACCTTCCGTATCTTTATTCTTATGCCCACTCTTGTCTAACCCACCCTTCAAATTACGGCTAGACCTACCTTCTCGTTCCCTATCACTACCGTTCTTTACCAGCTCACGTGATGATTTATCCAACTCACGATTATCACGAGAAGAAGTTGAAGGGCTCATCATGATACTATTAATATTACTTTGTGCAATATTAGTTAATAGTGGTATACTTTCATTTAACACCTCTGAATGCCGACGTCTTCTTCGCGATGATGTAGATCGAGAGAGATGGCTGGTAACACTGTGACTACGCTGACGAGAGTGCTGGCTGTGTTGTGATTTTGAGCGTTTACTGTGCTGTAAAGAGTTACTTGAATCTTGACGATTGAATGTTGTATTTGAACGTTGTCGTGACGATAGAGAGTGTGACCTTGAACGTCTTGACATGTTAGATGTAGCTGATGCATTATTATTGTGATTGTGTGACGATGTACTTGATGTCGATCTCTTCCCTTCACTACTACTGCCATTTACCCTATCAATAGAAACTGATCTACTACGCCGCCCAGAAGTATTGCGATCAATTGACATACTACGACTTCTCCTCAATCTACCCCTCTCCCTACCTCTACCACTATCATCTAAATTATCAAACTTTCTACTACTCGGATTAACAACACTAACACCCGGTCGATGTCTATTACCAACTCCTCCGGTATTAATAGGTCTACTACCACATTTATAACAAATTTTACGTCGGACTACCCATCGTGTATTATTTTGAATTAATTCACATAATTGTACTTTAGGATGATGTATGCAATTACCTGTTTGGGGATTAATTGTTTTTAATAGTTTAGTTGATAGGTTTTGGGGAAGAGGAGGGAGGTTGTGAGAGGTTGTTATTGATGTTACTGGCGGCGGAGTCATCTCTCTTGAGTTAATGTGTTGTTGTATGACTAGTTGTTTGCAATAGATGAGTCGCTGTTTGCAATTGCAATTAGAGAAAAGCTTTTGTTAGTAGCTAGTGTATCATTTGATCCGCCATTATCGTCTACTATGTAATCACAAACAACTTCTCTCTTCTCTCATCAACATTGATGATGAGCCTTGAGCATATTTTGGGGGCTGATTTATGCTGTCTTTCAATGCCGGGCGTCTCAAATTTTTGTGGAGGGCTTTTATAATCCAAGAGTCATTAGGATGGTAGAAAGGATACCATATCATGTGTGTGATGGTATCCTACTTCCATGAGACTGGAGTGGGCTTCCATAACTCAAGAAATGAGGTGGCTTAAAGAGCTTTCAAACTGTGTTATGTTATTGCATCATCTACAAGCTTATCTTTACATTCCGTAGCCCATTCTTTTCTTGATGTATACTTCAATATACCACACTTCCTTTCAACATCTCGAATTGTATCAATCTTATCCTTCATACTTAAATTCTCTCCTCTATAAAGAATATCCTCAAAGACATTAATTTCATCAATTAGCATACAACATATTCGTTCATATCCAACCTTGGATAAAGTAGAAGTATGTTTATGATATGTTTCACTGCCATGTGTAACATTCCTTGAAGCAGTTGTGTTGTATTTTCCTGTCCCATTGAGTTGAATATCTAATGTTGATGCATCTTGCCAGAGATGTTCTGTACGTAATACAAAGATCTCCTTCTTATCTACTGTGTCTGTATCAAGACGAGATTCGAATCTTTGAATAGTCACATTTCTGTAATGAGCATAGTTGAAGTATGCATGAGTTGACTGTTTTCTGTATCGTTCATTACCTCCACTAACCATACCTCGGATTGAATGTCTGCAATACGAAGTTGATGAACTAGCATCAAAGGGACTTTTAGCAAACTGTTCTAGTGTCGGCGCACACTCATGATACCATTGCTTTGCATACATAGGCATATGACAACCCCATATATCATTCGTTATATTCATTTTCCTTACTTGGTCATATGTTATACAATTATCTGGATGTGAGAACTTATATGCACTTATCATTCTATCAACAGGATTTCGTATGACGTATAACAATGTTGTTGCTTTGTATAATGTTTTATTAGTACATGCATGCATATGACAGATTGGTAAGAGTACTGGAGTGCGTTGTAATTTGTTACCAGATTGCCATTGAGCTTGGTAAAAAGAACGAAGCAACGTTGAACCGGCTGCCTTTCCTATATGCACAAGCATTATGGTACGATTTTGTATTGGTTGCAGTGATTGTACTACTATACCATCTCCCGAACCATCGTATCCATCATCTTTATGCAACTTCTGTGATATTGCAGATGAAGTTGACGTCACCGCATCATTTTGCAATTGTATCACATCTTTGGTATCTTTGGTGACACGTTCAACTGACGCCGATTGCAAGTTGAGGGAGAAGTGTATGTTTAATATACCTGCAACTCCAATAAGTATTGACGAGGATATTATGATGATGAGTTTTGCTCTACTTCGAGATCTTTCATTTTTCTTCTGTATTGTTTTGATATCAGTCATTAACACATACACTACTTGAGGCTGTTAATAATCATTACTCTAAAGACATAACAGCAATATATTATATTATATTATATAGTACGGTCAGATCTACTCTATTGGAGGCATACAAGAGCTCGATATGGGGGAGGTAGAGTAGGGGAGGATACCATCATCATACCATCCATAGTAAAAAAATGCAAAATGTCAAAATGTGGCGGATCTCAATGGTGCGGTCTAGGCCAGGGATGCTTTGAGTGTATTGGATATGTGATCAAATAACTCGTGCAGGATGGTAGGTGTTGGTGGAGGAGACAGACTCTATGCAATAAGGGTTTCTCTCCCCGGCCGGGCTACTAAACACATATATATCCACTGCCACGACAGAAAAGAACAATGTCTTGCCTCGATCATGGATACATATTCTGATGTTTGTTGCAACTCCAACTAATGCCTACGTCGACAAGATCAAATAGCCTATGAAGGATTTCAGTTGGAGTTGTCAGTTCACTCATAAAAAGTTCTGACACAACACCACAAAGCATAACACACCATACAACTTTGAATTGCATTTGCATTGACAACTTATTATTATTAATCATCACACATCGATCTAAATAAACATTTTACATGAGCGATCAAGCGGATTACGCAGCAGGACAATCATCCCAGTCTCCACAGACTTCTTCCCCTACATCAATCAACATCAAGAAGAACTCCAGTAACATTATGAACTCTCTCTCCATCGATAACATTACTACATCTTTCTTAGACGAAGAGAATAAATTACCATTAATCATATCTCCTCGGTATAATGATACATTATCCTTCTTAACTGAATGGTTAACACACAACCGATCTTGGGTAGAAGAACAAATGTTAACGTATGGAGCAGTCCTCATCAGAGGATTCGATATTAGCTCACCGGTTGAATTAGAAAAGGCAATATTGGCATTACAACCAAACCTATGTCAAGATTATAGAGGTACTAGTCCACGGAGTGTATTTGATGGTACTGATTATATATTCTCGGCAGCTGATGTGCCGGCTACATATCCGATTGGTCAGCATGTAGAGATGGCCTTCCTTAAATCACCGTAAGTGTATGATATGATATTACGTTTAAATGATGTGTGTGCATATGATGTGTACATTATTTGATAGTTGTGGTACTAACTATATCCATTCTACAAACCACCTATGTCTTTTGCAGACCAAGACAATTATACTTCGGCTGCATTCAAGCCCCATCGAACTCGGTTGGGGGAGAGACGTCTCTCTGTGACTTTAGAAAAGTATACAATGAACTAGATCCTTCACTAAGAGACAAGTTTCAATCTCTTGGATTGCAATATAATCGGTCACATCCCAAAGTCGGTTCTAAATGGTCATTCGATGTTGGTAGTATGTTATCATGGGCGCAAATGTTTGGCACAACTGATAAAAAAGAAGTTGAGCTTATATCACGTGAGGAGGATGCAGCACCCGTCCAGTGGATTGGAAAGGATAATGATACCTTCTTTCAGTCATGGCAAGATGATGCTACTCAATTACATCCGGTGACTGGGGAGAGAGTATGGTTCAACCACGCTCAGGTGTTCCACTGGTCCACCTTCCCTGCTGAGCTCTGGTATGCCTTTACTCGTATACAAGATATTCGCTTCTTACTACGAGCCATCATTATTGGCATTGTTGCCGTAGTCAAGTATGTTCTTCTTGGACACCGTATGGCTCTTGACGTTCGTTTTGGTAACGATACACCCATCAGTGTATCAGAGATGCAAGAGATACGACGTGTCGTTCACAAGAACATGGTGTTCAGTACATGGCAGCAAGGAGATGTTATGGCTATTGATAACTTTAGTACTTCTCATGGACGCCAGCCGACCTATGGCAAAGGTCGAAAGATAGCTGTCGCTTGGAGTAATCCTCATGACAAGACGTCCACTCCCTCTTCAATTGAAAAGAAGAAGGCCAATGAAGATAAATACCTCAGGGCAAGTTGTGCTAGTCTGGTTGGTGACGCATGTGTCCCAGGAGCTGTTCAGGTCACACCAGATTCATCTCCTGAGTCGACACTTACAAGTAATGAAGCTCAAGAACTGCGCAATGAATTCATCGTCCACCAAGGCAGACCGCAAGGAGACGACACAGAACTCTGGGAGAAGATGAGGTCAAACAAGCACCAAAGTCGTCCGAGTCTGGTCGACATCTTCTCTCAGTGATTGCATCTGAATCTATTTTAGGATGTATTGATTTTGTAGTTTTGATTGGACTGTTTGGAAGTACGACCTGTTTGCTAATGTATTGTAGATTAGACTGAACTGTTTGGATAGAAAGAGTATCTTTTGTATACCATTTTTGATAGAAAGATAGAGTATGTAAAGATTAGAATAGATAGTTTGATATACATCCTTGTGATTCATTAGTAGCAAATACGACGGTACAATTTGAACTAAACTCTTGCCAGCGACTCTTCTTTGAGGGCAGATAAAAGTAGCCTGGTATTTAAGATCAAAGCCGCAAAAGGGTGTCGAAAAAAGAGAGGTTTATACTTAATGAATGTTATATATACACCTGTATAAGTTTAAGTGAGATTATATAGTATATTATTCCACTGTCTTCTAATAACGGCTACACAGATTTAGTCCAAAATGATGACTCCTCTACCAAGTCTCATAGTAGTCGGTAGAGTCAGAAGAGTCAGAATCATTGGAAGTCGAGTCATTGTCTTCATCCCAACTTTCACGTGAGTAATCATACTCACGATAGTCTCCTGAATCTTCCTCTTCAATGTATTGGTCATACATGAAGTCAAGATACCCCTCTCCATGACGATTATCTGTCATACGATCAACCTCATCCTTACACTTCTTCTGCAACTGAGATTGCTTACGAAGACTTTGACTCTTTCCGCCACAGTCTTTGATGGAACGAGTGATGTGGCCTTGACACATGCCGTATGCTACACTACGGCATTCACGTTGGAACTTCTTGAGGTTGTTAGCGGTGGCTCCGAATCTATGACATAAACCAGCATCATGTACGATATTATCTGCAGCTGCCTTGCCAAGTTCATTACAGTCTTTTGCTGCATGGTGACTGTTGCGGCACTTCTTACCAATACGATCAGTCTCCTTCTTGATTGCATCCCTTCCACACTTGTTGTATTCACGCTCCTTCCAGTTACGAGCATTGTCAGGGAACTTCCTATCACGCATACGGTTCACATCTTGTGTGAAACGGCGGTCTAATGCATTGTTACAGTCGTCATTGAATAAGTTATCAACTGCACGCTTGGCATCCTTTTCTCCTTGCTTACATGACTTGTCATGAGAGACTTGGGAGGCGTTTGCTACTGATGAAGTAGCGACTAATGCAAGAGCGGTAAGTAGTTGAATGAATTTCATTTTGTTGATGTTGATATGAGTTGTTGATAAGTCGAGAGTGTTTGATTGTTTGATGATTACTTTGTATTGGTGTGATTATTGATTTTATGAGCATATGAATATGAATATCTGAAGTGGAGTCTCAAACTCCGATTACAATATCATATCTTGTCCAAGAAGTTGGAGTATCTAAACACATACATCCATGAGATATAATGCAAGGATAATGCACGTTGGTAGGATTGAATAAGATGGTGAGGTCGTAGAAGTAACTTACTTGTGAGACTACTCTGTCGTGCTTCCGGTATCCTTTTAGGGTATCCTTATTAATCATGAATGAATGATATGCAAGTAACTCTTGATTGGTTAGCAATATCTTGTTGATATTCGACTGCAGATCTTCCTCATGGTCTCCATCATCTCTTTGTTTCATTAATGGCAACCGTATGTACCTACTATAAATATATATGAGCATATAAAATAAATAGACGTCAGTGAAATTTACATGATGATCTTAATAAGTAAGATTTTTCTAGCTATTCAACTTGCCTGAAATGATGTTAGGCCGGTAAAGCCTAGTTGGCTTGAGTTGGGTATACTCGTTCAACCCCTTCTCTCATATATTTTTGTAGAGCTCTGTGCCTTGAGCATATCCAATTCTCTTTGGATATCCGGCACATATAAATAGTTCTGCAAATTAATAACCAATTTACATCTCTCCAACAATTGGGATAGAACCTCCAAGTTGCTCGTGCATCATAAGTCCGAGAATTCCCATCATAGCAGCACGGCCATTGTTTAATTCAATAGCACGCTTCTGGTACTTAGTCTCTTCGGAATAAGTATCCCATGTTGGTCCTCCAAGTCCATTACGGAAATCTCCAACGAATTCACCAGTTCCGTTAACATCCTTCATAACAGCAACCTCAAGTAAACCAACGAATGAAACAATCTGGGCAATACCGTATGGTGAAACAGCATCAGGACCCCAAACGGCGGCAAAGCCATTGGGGTATGAGTCGAATGAATGTCCAGCGTAGTCAATGTTTCCTGCAAGATGAACACCAGCACGTGTGATAATGTTACCTAAGAAAGCAAGCTGACAGATACGTCCATGCTTTAATTCAATGTAACGAAGACGATCGAATCGTTCTTGGTCAGCATCATCCAATAAACCAAGAGGATCAAAGAAACCAAGTGGTGGCTGAGCTCCCAATTCTCCCTCGAAAGCGTTAACAGCCGAGGTTGTCTTTGCAACTGGGGCAGGTGCGAAAGCTGCGGCTGAGCCGATAATGGTAGCAATGATGGCGGACTTCATGGTTGATATATTGGTTGTAGTAGAGATAGTTGTGTTGTGTGACGGAAGCAGTAAAAAACCAAATGGATTTGGTTCAAGGATACCTTCCGTTGCAAGAATAAAATGCGCCTTTATAGTTAGCTGTCTGCTGCCTTGATGAGGCGGATGAAGGACGGCTGAGATGACGGCTGGCTGTATTATGATTATGGTACAATTAGTTTAGATGACGGCTGAGATGACGGCTGAGATGACGGCTCGATAATTTGGGATGTTTTGATGTTTGCAATTGAATTTCTCGATGGCAACTTAGAGCAAGCTCTTGCATTTGATGCTATGTCTGATACCTATACTGTTGTACCTAACTGAACAAAATACTGCAATGATTGCGAGATACTTAGATATGGCAATATACGAAAAGACAGACTAGATATGTGTATGTTCATATAAAATGAAGTGTTAAAGTTTATACCAAGTTGGAAAAGACTAATCCTAAACTATTCCCAAACTTAATACATCCTATAGTCTTCATCTCTATCAAAACTTTAGAAATGAAGGCCTCCAAGTTTCTCTTGCATAAGGGTGTTTTGTGCATATTGTGTGTGTGGTGCTACTTAGGGGTTATTGCAGCCGCTTGAAACTCTCATATCAAACAGCTTGACTTTTGCAAATCTAGACGTACTTATTTATAATTGTCCGATGATTGGAAGATTGGTACCTAATTGCTCGTGGATCATAAGTCCAAGGATTCCCATCATGGCAGCACGGCCTTGGTTAAGCTCAATAGCACGCTTCTGTAACTTGGTATCCTCATCAAAGTTATCCCATCCGAAGTCAATGTATCCATTACGGAAATCACCAACAAAGTCTCCTGGAGCGGCACCGTTGGCAGAGTCCTTCATTACGAAAAGCTCAAGTGCTCCAACGAATAAAAGCATCTGTCCAGTTCCAGCTCCGGGGATAGAGTCGGGTCCACCAATGGCAGCAAAGCCATTGGGGAAAGAATCGAAGGCATCTCCGGCACCATCGATGTTTCCTGGTAAGTGGAATCCAGCGCGGGTGGTAATCTGTCCAAGGAAGGCAAGTTGACTAATACGTCCGTGCTTTAATTCAACATATCTAAGACGGTCGAATCGATCTTGGTCAGCATCATCCAATAATCCAAGAGGATCATAGAATCCTAGTGGTGGCTGAGCTCCAAGCTCTTGCTCGAAGGCGTTGATGGCCGAGGTTGTCTTGGCAACGGGAGCAGGGGCAAATGCGGCAGCAGATGCAACAGTAGCGGCGATAATAGCAGATTTCATTGTTATATTGTTGTTAGAGTAGTAGTAGAAGATAATAAATTATGTGAGCAGATTTTGGATACAATCAGTGAATGGTGAAATGAGATAACATATCCTTTTTGCAAAAAGTACCTTACACGGGTAGACACGTATACTTGTACCATGGTATCTATTCTGCCTCCGGAACACAGATTTTAGTAAATTTGAGTACTGGATGCATTTACTAATAGCTAATGCATAAGGGTATCCTCGTTGAAGAGTATCCTTTTAAGATTTGTAAGCAAATAAACCACACACTCATCACTCACTACTCTACTACCATACTACTCTCAATATACTCTATATATCAACCATGAAGAGCGCTATCATTGCTACCATCATCGGCTCAGCCGCAGCTTTCGCACCTGCTCCTGTTGCCAAGACTACCTCGGCTCTTAATGCTTTCGAAAGTGAGCTTGGTGCACAGCCACCACTTGGATTTTACGATCCTCTTGGTTTCCTTGACCGTGCTGATCAAGAGACATTTGACCGTCTACGATATGTTGAGTTAAAGCATGGACGTGTTTCTCAGCTTGCCTTCGTTGGTAACCTTATCACACGTGCTGGATACCATTTACCAGGAGATATTACCTTGAACAGTAGTTTTGATTCATACCCCAATGGTCTTGCTGCTATTAATGGTCCCGATGCTATCCCTAATGCTGCATTAATCCAAACTCTATGCTTCATTGGTTTCCTTGAGCTTAAGGTTATGACTGACGTTACAGGAGAATCAGAATTTGCCGGAGATTTCCGTAATGGTTTCGACTTTGGTTGGGATAAGCAAACTGAGGAGTGGAAGGCACAAAAGCGTGCTGTTGAGCTTAACCAAGGCCGTGCTGCTATGATGGGAATCCTTGGACTTATGGTACATGAACAACTTGGAGGAGAGCTTCCAATTGTTGGACAGATGTAAATTGGATGTATATTATATACCACATCTTCCTGTTTCATGTAAATATATATTTCAAGAGCACTAAACTTTTTTTGCAGTGCAGAACTAAGGGGTATTCATACTAACGAATGCCCCTAACAAGACCTTAAACCGGAGAAGAACTGACGACGGGTACAAGTGACGATTGCAATCGTGCAGTATATATTTACTGCATTGATGACCTCGTAAGATTATAAATAGACCTCTCTAGAAAGCCCACAATAGAGGTTAATAGAGTTAGGGATCATACTTAATTTAGCTTTGGATTTTAGCATTCACTGTTTTCTACTTTATATTTGTTAATCAAGTATAGTATGTTGGGAAAATGCCAATTATATATCTACCTACATCTACACAAACGTTATGAGAAGGAAAGCATCATGAGTGAAGTGAAGAGGAGGCAGCTACATAGGTATTAATTATACGAAGATGAGATAGTTTAGAGTTGTACAAAACAATTTGACACTTATTCAACTAGACTGTTATCCCACAATATAAAAGAATCCTAGTATTGATGCCACAGCAACAACATTGAACTTGTGGCCCTTTCTTGTAGAACTCGAATAAAGCTCTTGCTCCTCTAATCCAGGACTGAGGCTATTATCAAGGCAACTTCTAGCAGCAGATGGCGGAGGTTCAAGCTTATCAGGAGAGGTGATAAAGTTAAACCCCATTCCCATTATAGCATGAGACGGTTGCGTACAATGGAATGCCCATGATCCTGGATTGTTTGCTTTAAACCGAATTGCTGTCCAGCCAAGAGGCAGTACTGTAACCGTATCTCTTTTTACTGGATTCACAAGATTGTATGATTCTGGATCAACAGTCTCATCAAAGATACCAAAACATGTACCAACAACATAGAACTGATGACCATGTAGATGCCAAGAATGCATCTCAGCTACTCCATTTAGTGCCCTTGCATTCTGTAAGACTACTTCTACAACCTCGCCCTCAGTAAGAGGGATATAAGATGGGCCTCTGTCGCCATTGTATATGCCTACTGATTCCTGTACTCGCTCAGTATAGTTCCAAGGAGTGGGAGGCCTATCGGGAACCACAACTGTACCGGGAACTTCCAAGTCAGGCCAGTTTGCTGCTCCTTCTGCATTGACTGCGTCGTATACCGAGGTTATAATTGGTTCCTTTCCCATTGTCATGGTTACATTGTTCATTGCCCAACGTAGAAGTCCGAGTTCTTCATCATTCGCTTGAGTACCAACAACGATGATTCTACGAATGTCTGCCTCCTCGGCATCTAAGACATCGGTATCATCATAAACACTTACATTCTTTGTGAACAAGTTACTATAAAGATCAACAGTTGGCTCGGTCACATTCCAAGCTGGATGACTTGGTAAAGTATTATCATCTTCAAGTATCCTTGATACCGATGTAACTGGTGAATCTTTATACTTGAATCGAATATATCCCATTGGTCCGCTATCTCTATATCGAACAGCTGTGGTTGCCCAGTAATCACCAGGTTCATTATCAGCTTTAACAAGAACACTATACCTTTGAGCTGGCATTATATCTAGGTTCACAATCTCATATGGCTCAACTAATGCCCCTTCCACTTCAACTACCGTCATTTTGTGCCCTTGAATTGCAAAGTTGACACCAATCAATTCCGTTCCGGCAATAATACGGAGACGGTATGTCTTCCCAGTCTCTACTTCAATTGTCTTGAGATATGTCTCCTCTGAACAATTGTCTGCACAAGAAGATTGACCAGTATGCTCCAAGCATGGTTGATATACACCTCCACCATTAATCAGAAAAGACTGTGCATTTCCAATCCATATAAAGGGAGATGTATCAAGTCCAGTACGACGATAATTACCATCTTGATGGTACCAGTCTTGGAGGAAGACAGTTACATCTTCATCATACTTTTGTTCAAGCTCCATCTCGTCATCACTATTAGGATTATGAATAATGATAGGACCTTGCATACCATCGGCGCGTTCCATACTCACATGTCCATGCCTAGAAGATGCGCGTTTCACAGTTATTAAGATTGTTAGTGCATACGGCTTTCAAAGACGATCAAATGAAGATACAAACCCTAAATACAAACACGGACTTACCAATAATGAGTTCCTGCATCTTGTGCAATAAACTCATACGTTTGCGTCTGTAGTGGTGGACTTGCACATTGTGTAACGCTTGACGTACCATCGACATAAGGGTAGCCACGCATAGTCAAACCATGGAAGTGAAGAGCCATTGGGTCAGTAGGAGATTCATTAATAAGTGTCACTTTAATTGTATCTCCAACATTTGCTTCCAAAGTAGGCCCGGGGTATTGATCATTTACTAACATCATTAATCGATTAAGGTTGCAATCAACACTAAGTGAGGGGTCTTTGGCCTGAGCACGACGTGGTTTAAGCGTCCAAGTTTGCTCTACTATCTTTGATTGCACCACATCGAATGAAACTAGTATTCCTAGGATAACTGCGGTATATCTTTTCATCATCATATTATTATTATATCTTGTACTGTTGAATATCATATTGATTGCAAATTGTTTGATATTTGTTGTTTTATGAGTGTATCGATAATATAACCTAGGCTTATAGCATCTTGCTATTGTTCTTCTGCACAGCTTTGGATTTAATGGCTATCCAAGCTTCGGAGAAGTCTAGGTAATTAAGAGCTATTCAGCCCGGTATCCTAATCATTGTGGCGCAGCAGGCTGCAAGCTTTTCGGTACTTTTGGACATTGCCAGTTGCCAGAGAAGTAGTTTTGGAAACTTTCTCTGCTAGTATTCTACATAAGATAAAGATATACTTATATGTGCTTTGATTCTGCTTATTATCGGGCTGAAAGTGTCTTGCTCACATCAAGGAGGAGATATGTCTCCTCTGGTCGACAATATGTTGTTTCAAGCCTACCACCACGAGGCGCCGATGTACACTACATGATAATGATCGAAAAGGCCTACATCATTGTACTATCCGCATCCATCATTCTACATTGCAACACAAGCATTGGCATTACTCTCTGCTTGCATGATCAGCATGATCACTACCTCGCCTCTTGATATGTCAGCTCTCCTACAGTCACGGATGCCCACCAATATTATATACCATCGACAACCATTACTCTATTGCGACGAGAGAAAGTATCACCAGTGCATACTACACATATTATCATCTGAAATCTGATGCTTTGTGTGAGGATAACACACATATTTTATAAGTCAAATAAACAGTACAAGATATAATAATAATATGATGATGAAAAGATATACCGCAGTTATCCTAGGAATACTAGTTTCATTCGATGTGGTGCAATCAAAGATAGTAGAGCAAACTTGGACGC
>Ga0214478_100133_pt1 | contig 40025 bp, 34 predicted proteins | sample M1_20Mar14CPVII9_2_FD_178001 | JGI IMG/M metagenome (GOLD analysis project Ga0214478, IMG submission 178001) | Marine eukaryotic communities from Monterey Bay, California, United States - M1_20Mar14CPVII9sort6BwellD7 | ecosystem: Environmental > Aquatic > Marine > Unclassified | place: USA... | reverse complement strand
TATGCGCAACAGATGGGACCATCTTCTTTTTAGCATAAAGTTGCTGTCGAGCTAGATGAGCAGGAACTCTAAGCACGGGTATAGATTGTAAACTATTACCACCCGCCGCCGCCGACGCTGCAGCAGTGGTTCTATTATCATTAGCAGTACTATCAGCAGAATTCTTAACTGCCTTCCGTTCTTTTCCTCTCTTCTTCTTAGATGATGATACCATTGTCTGTTAGTATGTTATGATGTTTACAAGGTGCACCTTTCCACAACTTGTGTGTGAGATATTTATCGCTAGTTTAGTGCTGATTTTTATGAATTATTAGCTGCCTGTCGATAGTATGAAACTAATAAAGTATTATATTGCTCAATTGCAGCTTGCTGAACATATCTATCCCATCTGCTATCTCTACTCACCTCTATGAGGGAATGAAAAATCCTTAGCGATTCAACCATCCAAGCCAACATTGCTTTACACACTCAACCATTACGTGCTCCTCTTTCATACTCTAACCAACAATACTCTATTATCTCTAACGAATAGCATATATTATCTACGATCTGTATCCATAGTTTTTGAAGTAGGTGTACGGTTCGCGGTCTCGAGTGGGTATCATAAACTCAAACAAAATCTCAACCATACCCATCAACATTTACGATGACATCATTGCAAAGAATACTAACAATATCTACCCTACTAACCAGTAGTATATGTCATGCATTCGTCAACCCAATAAATCATCCATCGTCACGATTAATACAATCACCTATATCGTCATCATTACAAGCTGAAACATTACAGGATACCGCGGGGAACTTACATGGTGAATCGGCATGCTTTTTACCAATATTACAGAATGATGATGAATATATTGCACCCCGGATTGTTCAGGTATGTTTTAACTTTAGTATTTGGTATTATATTATTTATGCATGCTTTAGTTTATGGGTGTTTGGGTTACGATTGAGTGTCCTGCTGCCGAGGCATGGATATGTGTTTAAAAGTTGATGTATTGTATGTGATGTGTAACTTTGCAATAAAGAAGAGCCAAATGATTTATTATCATACAAAAAAACAATTAGATGACGATCTAAAGATTTGAAACGTCAATGTTGAGTATTATGATAAGGGATTTATATGATGGCTATTGTGTATTAACTCTTTGGTTTGGATTGGATATGTCTTTTGTCTTCTTGGTCAAAATCTCACACACATTCAACTATACATCCCAACTCCATCAGATTGCAGGAGCATATCCTGATGTAGATGTAGAAACATACCTAGCAGTATCATCTGATCCACCTGCTGATATGGGACAATGGAGTTATGACTTCTCCGACCCCGAAGGTCCACAAATGGGCACCGTGGCACTTCCCGGTCTCTCTACAATATATCAAACGGAAGATCCAGTTGCCATTATAGCCGATCATATAACATTAAATGTACCCCTGGGTCATGGGATAACTGAGCCAGTGGATTTGGTTGTACTATGTGATCGGTCACGGAAGTACTTTAGTGAACGTAAATTTTTAATATTAGAATTAGAAGACAAGCCCGGGATGGTATCGATTGCTGCTTTTAACGAAAAGAGTGAGATTCCAAATAATGCCAAGATTCATGGACAAGTTACCTTTGTACAGATTCCATGGTTGCCTTTTATGGAGAAGAAGAAATCTGGTTTTGAAGAGGAGGATCAATTATACTAATGATAAATGTTGTGAATAAGAGTATGTGGGGTTGTTAGAAGTATGGGTTTATGCTAAGAAGGAAATTATGAAGTGTGATGTACTTGGTGAGTCAGATACAGAATCAATTAATATAGAGTATGTGTTTGAGCACTAATGTACTTATATTCAATACTATTAACTTCTTCTTATTACAGGTACCACGTCGCTCAATGTGGGATTACGAGTAGTAAGAATAATTGGCTCTAGAACATCCTAATAAATCTGCACGAGATTTTATTTCCGCCCTGTCAGCTCCCACAGAGGAAAGAGTGTAGCCAATGATTTGCAAAATTTGTTAGTAAAAAGCAAAGCCAATTATTCTTGCCACTCGAATTATTCTTACTATCGTACTCGAAAAGTCCTAGCAAGGAGCCTTCAGTATCGCCGAATCGAGCCCTACGACTGGGTAAGTGCTTCTCCTGTTGTTGCTTTACATTGCTGTTTTGCTGTTCCGCGTCGAGTCTATCTCTTGACTTGAGGATAGTTTATTTTCACAGCCGTCATCTTAAACATGAACTAACTCCTTCCTCTCTTCACATCATTCGTCTCACAGCCAATTAGTTCGATGTTCATACGAATACAGATATAAATCTATCGATTAAAAACAAGACAACTAAATAAAGACTTCATCTACACAACGAACATGAAGCTCCTTGTGTCTATAAATGCTGGTAAAATCAGTAAAGACTTGACGATATCAATAGGCAAGGGTAATCAAACCATAAAGTGGCTATCATTTGCTGCTGCTCATCGGATTGTACATTCTACGAATCGTCATGTCCCGATAAAGGATAGAAGTAGCTTACCAATCAAGACACAATTGCTGCCCAAGGAGGTACGAACAAAAGAGACTTCATTCTTACACCCCGACAACAAAATAAACGAATCATTGGTAGATGGCCAGCAGGTGATAGTTGACCTGTATACATCACTAGAACTTGATGAGTACGACACACCTCAGCTTTCTCCCTGGGCATTCCTAGCCTTTCGTCATGACGCACGACACCAAGACGAAAGAAGACGTCTCACTGATGAAACAAACCGTCAGGTCGAGCTGTACCAATCAGAGAAGGCAGCTGCAGCGTTGCAAGCCAAGATTGAAATTGAAACCCCAAAGATCAACAGAATGAAAGACGTAATGGCGAGTCAATTGATATCCGATGATGATATTGCCACTACCCTATCATCGGAATTTGTGCTCATCAAAAACTCTGGCATCCTTGACAACATAGTACCCGATGAGACACAACAGGAAGAGATTCGTTCTTTCCTAACAAAGAACTTCGTAGAGTTAAATGATCTTTACAAATTCTACTCGGCCGTCAATAGTGGAGGAGGAACCCACACGCTTGAGTACATTGAGCTGTGCAAGTTTCTATCAGAGACTGGCATACTAGGCGAAGAGAGTTCCAACGCCATACTGCGTATCTTTGTCGACTCTCACATCAAGAGCGGGAAAGGTCGCGGAATGAGACCAAGTATACACTCGGAGATTCGTAGATATGAATTCTTCGTAGCCTTGATTAAGATCTCCATACTGAAGAATATCACTTTGCCTGGTGGCCAGTGACGCCACATCTTCTACTTCTAATGCACGTCTTCTTCAAGAAACAAGTAAAGAACTTACTGAAAATGTTATGTTATTGACTCTATTTCTCTAGCTATTAGCTTCACAATGTCATTTGCTACTAGTGCCACCCAGCCACGTCAAGGCTGCTAGCGTTGGATGGTAGAACCTCATATCCGAGGCTGACTTCATCTGGATAATGAAGCCACTTTTAATCGTCTTTAATTTGATGGGCGTCTTAGTTCTGATACTTTTTAGCCTGCTGAATCCATGCGGCTTTGTCCCAACCTGCCCGGCGTTCGAATACGAACTTATACTTTTCCGCACGTCGGACTCTGACATATGGGATGTCATCTCCTATTAATTTGAATCCACCTTGAGCTTCTTTAGTCAATTCATCTCTAATGGCCGAGGCATGCTTACATTCATCGGACACTCCCTTGGCTGGTGCTATCCATGTCTGAATACACAATTGTTTCAATCCTTCACGCCCATCCACCTCAAATCCATGCTCAAGATGTAGATCATCAGGCTGGAGTGGCCTGAAGTACTTATGGAACTTTTTGTTGGCAAGTGCTTCTTCCAACAGCTTCTGAAATGTTCCCACCGCCTTTACCTTATTAATGTGTTTCAAATTGCTGCTGTCATCTTGGATCATTTTGCTACTTGATGCGCTAAGTGCAGCACTTCCTTCTTCGGACATCTTATGGCGGGGTTTGACACCATCCCTATACTTCATGCATTTAGAACACTTTTCACGTTCACCCGAGTAGTGTTGCCCACAACAGTCCCAAGGATTTCCATTATGGACCTCGGCGGCAGTAGGACGGCTACTCTTCTTCTTCTTCCTTTCTGGCTCAGCAGTAACGGTATCATCATCAATATCTTTGAATACATGTAAACCAATAATGGCACTCTCTGGATATCCCTCCTCGCTATCATCACTCTTCATAGAGTACAATACTCCACCACCCTGAACACATAAAACCTGTGATATGGTATGTTGTTCCGGATATTTACGGCCTCGGCCATTACGAGGAGCAATCAAAACATCGACTACTTGACCAACTTCAAACCTGGCAGCCCCTTCTGGATGGGACGATTCCTCCTAACAATAAAATGATGATATGTGAAGGATGAGAGATGGATACACATAACAAAATATTTGCCTACAACACGCACAAACACACACACACACACACACACATAATACATATACAAACTTACCTCCTGTTCCTTGAACAATTTCAATGCCTCCTCGAGCTCTTTCTTGCCCATCTCTCTATCACCGTATCTACGTTGAGCTTGATCATCATCAAATTTAATGGAAAAAGTCTCTCCATCAGGACTGCATTTGTTAACTGTACCAAGATAAGTTGTATTCCTGGTGGGTTTAACCGCCACCCGCTTGCCATCATACGGATGTTCGGCCTTGCGTTTCGTGCCTTTGCTAGCAGCAGGCATCTTCTTATCATCATCGTCGTCATCACTATCATCCTAAATGTAGTATAGAGTTAAAGATATTAATGAGCATTATATATGACAATGATGACAGGGAGTATAAAATATTAATAATGCAACTTACTTCCTCGCCATTGTCAACATAATCACCTAACCCATAGTATCATTGGCAGCAGGCATCTTCTTATCTTCATCAGCAGCAATATGCTTAGAATAATTAAATTCTGCCGGTTGCTTCTCCTTACGACCAAAGCCACTACGATCAATGGGTTCGGACCGGGGCTTCTTCTCCTTCTTCTCCTCCTTCTTTTCCTTCTTCTTCTTCTCCTCTTCCTTCGGTTTATCAAATCCAAGCGTACGGAGCCGGGCCTGATTCTTTGCAATACGTTCTAAACGTAGACGTTTGTATTCCGAGAGACCGTCGTCCTCTGACTCTGACCCTGATGACTCTGATGATGAATCATTATCCTCATCATCCTCTGAATCTGATGATGAATCCTCATCCTCTTCGGACTTTCCACCCTGTTTATTATAGTAAATGAATTACATCAATGTTAACAAAATTGTGCATATCATGTGCACACTTAATATTATACATACCTCCTTAGCAGCTGGCTTCATATTATCCTCATCCTCAATACCCTCATCGTCAGAGGACTTAATACTGCGATCAGCACTATCCTTGTTTGGCTGTTGATGGTGTATTAAACATAATAAGTTCAACTAAAATATCATTGGTTTGTTATTATAATTTACATACCATATACCTTACGTACCTCGTCACCAAACAAATCTGCACCCTTCTCGGTAGTATCCTCAGATACTACCTTTTTAATGATGTTGTCGTCATTTGTAGATGACATGCTATATATATATATATATAATTCATATTATGGGGAAGTTTATGTGAGAGAAAGTCAGTGCACCTACACAAAAAAAATAATTATATCGCGGCAGTATATCAGCGGTATATTGAAAATGCGGGTGGCAGTACCCTCAATAGATTAAACTTACCTTGTTTTATGTTTGTTTTGTTGTGTATTTGTATGTTCTATTTATTATTGAGGTTGGTATGCATGTATTTGGGGTAAAAGGTTAGTGCATGTATTTGCAATAGAGATACTACTTAATAAAACATATCACAGTATATCATATACAATCCTGTGTTACAACAAGTTGTTCCTCACCTTGTCTAAACTATTTATATTCTCTTCCAGTTGTTTAGTTTGGTATATTACTCTGCAACTTTATATACCTACGCTGTAGTCTCTCTCTAGACCAAAATGAGCACAAGTCACAAGGCAGCCGGCCGGCAATAGGCAATCTTATATACCATAAACAGTTTTTGAAGATGAAAACATCAACTCTTCTACTTGCTAGCAATCTTCTTAGCGCTCCTAAGCCATCAACATTTCCCAAAGTAATAGGCATCATGTAAGACATCACATCACATATATACAGATAGCCGCCGCCGGCCGTATGGCCACTTCACTCGGTGGCGGTTGCCGCTGGAATATAGCTATCTAGCATAGGAGTGATACCGAATTTTTATTCCCGGCAAAGCAATACAAAAAGCAAACAACACAATACAACAACACAATATCAATGCTTAAACCAATTGCGGCGCCATCTACCAGCCACAGCACCAACAAGGTGAGAGTATTGTTTCATTATATATGGGTGTGTGTTGGGCATACATTGTTTGTGTGTTTTAATTACTCATTAGTTGCTAACACTTACCAACCTCAAAAACAACCAACGACCACCGTCATATTATAATATCCAATAGGTACAGTATACACCGCCATCCCCATCATAAACACTACCAATACCTACTACTAATGTACTAATAAAATAATTAAGTAATACTACATTTAATATCAGATACGAATTGTGGTTTTTGGTTGCACCAACACCAACAATTAACAAAAGCATAATAATATATCATCATCACACAATGTGTTCATCCTGTGAGAATAACTCCACCACAACCAACAAGCGCAGCAAGGGAGTCAGCAAAACTAGAAGTCGAAAGAAGAATAAAACATCCAATAATAACCCCACCCTCATATTTACTGAACAAGAAATCAAAAACCAAAATAAAGTAGATGAGATTGTTGAGGCAATTACCAACGGTACATCAGAACTTCATAGTAGTATTCAAAACGGTGTTAAGACTATACAATCATCACCTTACTACGAAATGAAAACAATCAATCCAAACAATCCCAATGAGAAATATTATCTACATAGATATTTGTACAATAATATCATCCTTGATTTGGTACAGCTCAAGGAAACTACTCCTCATTTCATCTTGGCTCTAATGTTATGCTTGACTAAAGATAGTAAGCATTCCCTTGAGGGTGATACTACGTTTGAAAGTCGTGAAGCAATGGATGAATGTGCATCAGCCCGATTATTCGGACTAGTATCGGATTACTTCGAGAAATACTTTCCAGACAACGATATCAATTATGGCAATGATTGTAACATGAAGGCATTTAATGCACGATCCTTTTTCTGTGAAAGGCAAACTTCTTCCTCGTCCAATTGTAAAAAGTGGACACGTGATGAAGCTGAAGCAAGATTCTTTCCAATAAGTATTTTAGCTGGGATTTGTGAAGAGTGGGGTATTCCTATCCTTGTGCTAGATCTTTGTGGCAGTGGTGGGTCCTGTGCAAGGACTCAGCTGAAATATCTATGCAAACAATACAAGTGTATCACATGCACAAAGGGAAGTGTCCATATGGCTTGTGCTACGACTCGATATCATCCAAACTCCTACAAGGATGAGGAAGATCAGTGTGGCGGGGTCACTACCCAATATGAAAAGATGGATGTGGGTGTCAAGACTACCCATGATATATCAGTTGCACGTATGAAGGCAGATCAAAACGTTTTACTTCCCGAATACAAGCCACTGTCTGACTTCTTGAAGGATAGTCGAGATGCAGTTTATGTTGTTCATAATGTTCAGGAAGAGGTGAGGAAGCGGACTGAGGAGAGGAAGAGGAAGGCTGATGAGAAGGAGGCACAACGTGTAGAAAGGGAGAGGAATGCAGCTGTCAAGAAGGCCGCCACAACAGCTGCAAAGGAGAACCGGAAGAAAGAGAGGGTGGCAAAGAATAACAAGATGAAATTAGATATCCAGAAACAACTAGAAGAGCGGAGGCGCAAACTAGAAGCCGAGTGTGAGGATAGTTAAATTGAGATGATATAACATGAATGGTTGGGATATTTGCAGTTTTTATACTTTCAAATGAGCAGGATGATACTACAGGAGTACTAGGGTGATGAGATCAGAAGTGTAAACCATTGTAATGACTAATATAGGTAGCTTTTGAACCATCAATACTTTGCCGAACCTATTCTTTTTAGATTTTATGAGAGTAGAGGGGAGAATTCTATTGAGCACATAACCTGGTCTGTCCACCCTAACCGTCACAGGCATCAATTTTAACACTCAGCTACCCATTGACTAATTGAAAATGTAACATTATCTCTACTCCTATCAGCCATGTGTATTGTTTTTGTTAAGTTACCTACTGATGTTGTTGAATTGACTTGAAATACTAATACTATATTATACAATGGGAAGTATAAGTATGCCTCCTTTGAACTCATAGTAGTGTTGTGGCGGCTAAAAACATTTAGCACCTCAGGTCCATGTGCATCATAATGTGCTGCATTGGTACTATAATTGTGTGTTGTCTCAAACATACACATATAATCAGCTATAACATCTCTTGGATTTGAGCAGCCATCTTGTTGATGTTGTTCAATGATATTACCTAATTTGGATAAGAATGTAATGTTACCTACTGTTGGTGGATTGATATCAACTTTTTCTAATGATGCCAATGTTATGAGACAACATATACCTGTATCAGCTAATATACCTCTCATCGCGTTTGATCGTTGAGCTGTTGCTTTCTTCTTTGTAGATGGTACTTTTCTTGAGTGTGTCTTTTTACAACCACGTGCAACTGTTGTAATCTTGTGAGACTTAGTTTCATAATGTATTTGTAAAGCAGCACTTCCTTCTGAAGTGTAGTACAATGTAGCATCACTGACTGTTGCATTTGAATATTTGGAGGTTGGGTCACTGACTAACATTCTTCCATTGGCACCTCCTGATCTATCATTCTTTTCCTCCCGTTTGATAATATCATCTTCTTCTTTGGCATAATTGGCTAAATCTTCATTGTCGAATCCAGCGTTCATTATTAGTACATAGTCATGCACATACCCTTCTGGTAGAGGTGGCTCTGAGCCAGGACGCTTGAAGATTATAAGATGGCCATCACACTCACTATTATTACTATCAAACCTGATAAGATTTGGATGCTTCTTCATTGGTATACCACCCTTATCAGGTTTTGGCAATTCAGCACCCTTGATGATTCATTGATTCTCTTTGTAAACATCTGGTGAAAAGCATGGCTCTATTTCTTGAACTTTAATCCTAAACTTAGATTTAATTTGATCGAGTACAGCTTTTCCTAATGGTGAATTGCCAATACGACCGATATTCTTCTTGATTGAAGAGTGAATGTCCACATTGATAATACTAGGAGAAGATAATGCTGGAGGCTGCTTTTTGTTACCAATAATTTGATCCGCTAGAATACTATATGCCTTGTTATCAGTCACAGTCTTTCTAACAGCCACATCATATGTTTGTATACACTGTGGACAACCAGGTGGTTTGCCTTCCATCAAATTTTGGTAGCCATCATACTTTGTAAGCTTGGGTGTAAGTTTAAAACCACAGTGCTCACATGTCTCATTGAGACTTATTGGAGTTGATTTACCATCACAAATAACTCGATTGATATGAAGATGATATATATTCTTATTATATTTCCGCCTCTCGGATCTACTGATAAGACGCTCTTTCTCTTTTTCTTCCAGTCGTTGTTTATCATCTAATACTGTAGTAAAATATCGGATGATATGTAGTATCACTCTCCAACTACAACAAGCACCAATCCAATGAATAGGTGGTTTGAATTTAATACAATGTCCCTCAGGATTAAGATCATCACAAGTATACATTGACACTGAACTGTATAGGTTAATACTTGCTGCCAATTCATGAATACGCTTATTACTTATTTTACTAGTAAAGTTGGGAGGTATTGTTGGTGGTGTAACTGGCGTTGACGGTGTAATTTCTTCGTTATCAATTGATGGTGGAATATTGTTAATGCGTATATTTTGTTGTTCAGACTCATTATATGTCCTCCATTTGCGGATGTATCTACCACATACTAGGTATTGTGGTGGTGGAAATAGTTGACCACAACCTTCTTTTATGGGATAGATTTTATTAAGATCACTTTCGTTAAATTTCCTTGTAAAGTCAATGAAGCTAATATCATCAAAGAATGATAATCTTTCTGTACTTATCAGTCTCCTAATCGATCCAATACCACTATATGATGTGATACTAATCGCCATGACGAATAAGAATGGTTGGTATAGGTATCGTATATATGTAGATGTAGTTGGTAGAGACTTTGCAAGATACCGTATCCTCAAAAATGAGCTCCCTCAATCTCTAATGACGTCGAGCTGTTAGTAGAATTGCAAATTGATATGTTATTAGATATTGATATGATGACGGTAGAATCTGTGTAACGAGAACTGTCTAAACAGCGTCGACTTGGTAAAGAAGTATCAATCTCTCGAGCTAATCTACCCACTGCTCCTCGTGCTCTAATGATGATATATGAAGAGTATCTATTACCTGTACTCGAGAAGATGCCAGCAGGAAAGAAGATGAGGGAAGCCGTAGGGTCTGATAGTGTGCTGATTCTATACTATGACAACCTTGAAAACCTTGTCAAGTGCTTTGAAAAGTATACCGGAGAATCGGGCGATGAGCTTTCCAGCAGTGATGATGACAGTGACGACTTGATATCGAATAGTAGTATCCCTGATGGTAGCATGAGTATCCAAGACTTTGTACGGTTTGCTAATGAGGGTGGATTCCTTGACGATGTTCAGGTTTCTACTATCAAACATACAGGATCAAGAAGACATAGCATAATGGGTCAACGTAGCTCGAGCACGATATCTCAAAAGGATGTAAGGCAAATCTTCTCTGCCTCACAGCATGATAATGAGGCTAGCGTAACTGAACAAAAGAAAGTTCGTGATGACGATAATGTCTCATCAGATCAAGAACTAATGATCTTCTCGGAATTCCTTGAATCAATCGCTAGACTTGGTGTCTTGAAATGGCATAATAACAACACTATAGAGATAGGGAAGGAGTCGTCTTCGGGGGATGATCTAACATATTATGATTGTATTAAGTTGGCAGTTGATAAGGTCTGCTCAATGGTGACTTGAGACATGAGAAATCTCTTCTCCCGTATGTACTTTAGGAGAGAGCAGCTTTGATCCTTTGGCCTCTGGCTGATAGGTTGCAAGTTGTTCAATAAGATCTCATGGTAATACTACATAACCAAACTAATATAAGTTTGTATAGTACTGCAACTATTATCTTGGCTACTAATTGAGATGCCTAAGGTGAGTAACTAAGGACTGAAGATCCATAAGGAGTTTCGTACCTGAAAACTGAAAACTATCTACTCACTTAAAAGTTAGTTGATATCTAAATCAAGCTCTACTACTCGCCTTGTCATCTCATTCAACCAATCCACAACGCTCTCATTAGATGCCGTAGTTACACAAAGGAACAACATACCAACCGATAACATATAATCTATACAGATACTAAAACCATATTTAAAATGAATCATCAGTGTATGAACTTAGCTCTATTTTTTCTCCTTGTCATATTATGTTGTGCTGCAATAGATGCTACAACTCCAACAACATCGCCAACATATGACATCCTTCTAACCACTGAATCTCCAACAATAAGACAACCATCATTAAGACCTGTTACTCCGTATCCATCGTTGCAACCTACAGATCGACCTGCAACTCCCTTTCCTACAGAGATGCCAATCTCCAATTCTCCAAGTAGTAGCAAACCTTTATCTGATAGTCCATCATTGCAACCAACTGGTATGCCAAATACTCAACAATTTCCTACTACAATGGAACCAAGTGAAGAGCCTATCAGTAACAGTCCGATAAGTGAAGAGCCAAGTGAATTGCCGACATCTAGTCCAGTAGCTAATCGTCAACCTACGATGCAACCATCTCTTGAACCGATAGCTGGCGGTAGATCTACTTCTTCCGATACTGAAAGTAAGTCTATATCTGTCTATATTACCCTGATGTTTCAATATCAGTGAAACTAACCATTTTTATTCTCTTATAGTAACATTCAATACCAATATGAATGCAAATGATATAGTTCACAATCATCTACTCGAACCAAACAGTACAATACAAATTCACAATGTAATATCCTCATATCATTCATGTTATGCATTATATACAAATGCAAAAGGAACAGGTTTGAATCATGATTCGGGAGTTATACTGAGTACAGGCAACCCTACCGATTTTAGTATAATTGATTCAGATGAAACTTCTACCAACTTTGATATTGAATCTGATGAATCAGACTTGGCATCTCTGTTACCAAATAATGATACGAGGGTTTATGACCCGTGTTATATCCAATTTGATTTCATGTGTCCATCATCTAGTAGTAGTACAACAACAGAAGAAGAAGATACCACTGTAACATTCAACTACATGTTCGGATCAGAAGAGTATGGTAATCTTCGTTATCACAATGATATCTTTGGAGCATTTCTGAATGGACGAAACATAGCTACAGTGCCAGATGAGAAAGACGGGAGTAGTATACCGATTACAATTAGCAACATCAACAGTGAAACAAACTCAGAATACTATGTGAATAATGAATTGGCAGGTAGAATCAATGGAACAAGTCCCTACCCTGTTGAGGCGAATGGATTTACAACTGTTTTACAGGCATCTGGTAAAGTAACAACCGGAGAATGGAATACAATCAAGTTAGTAATTGGAGATGTTAGTGATGGTAATATAGATTCATGGGCACTAATTGAAGCAGGATCATTCTCATGCGGTAGTAGTAGATCTGGATCAGGTTCTTGGAAAGAGGATAAGGATGTTGTTCTGAGACCATTTCGAATGGAAATGAGTATGGCAATTGGTTTCCTTATACTCTTCGGTCTATTGGCGTTGGCTATACCCATTGTTGGGTTGTTATTCTACAACAAATCATGCTCAACATCTCAGTGAGTTTGAGTGAGTAAGGCTAGAGGAGGAGTTTTACTTCAAAAAGATACCGAAGGATACCAAACCAAGGACTGAAGCAAGCAAGAACGAAAGAGCTAGACTAGTCGAACACATATCTTTTATGCAGCATGCTTTAGCAGCACATACCCGCCTTCATGCAACTTTGATAAGAATGATCAAGATGGTAACACACTTCAGTTATCGTATCAAGCAACAGATTATGCTCATAAAAAAACAAATCGGTTCTTCATCAAACAATACTACTTACAAATCTACATTATGAAGCTCTTCCTTCTATCTACTTCGGCCATGCTTATTGCCAATGGCGTACATGCTGCAACCTACCAGTGTAACTTCCCTACCGATAAAACACAGACAACTTGTCCATTGCCAAGAATCGCCTTTACTTGTGAGGAAGGTGAGCTGGCATGTTGCAAAGTCACGATGACTCCCGAAGAACGGCAAGGGGTGAGAAACAGGACTACACGAGATAGTACTCTTCGTCAACTCGGTACCGTTACCCTTAATAACCAAACGTGTACTGCCGCAGCCGAGGATATCCCTGACGATTCATCTAGCTCACCAGATGAGGTGAGCCCAGATGAAACAAGCCTTTCCTCGGAGGACGAAGAAGTGGATACACCTCCTGAAGAAGATTTTGATGCTGAACTTGACGAGGAGTTTGAGTTTGCAATGACGGAAAACAGACGCTGCAATCGGGACAATCAGGTAAGCCAAAGCAGCAGAATGATACTTTCCACTCTTTTGCTAAGTAACTCATACTAACATTCTTGATCCTTCCCTTGTATTATTATATTATATAGTGTGTAACCAAGTGTGGTGAGTATGCAATGTGTTTGTTCTCTTTCTCTTCCCTCTGTCATACTCATATTATGCTCTCTCCACACAGCAATACCCGATCCAATCGCTGTGTATCAAATCTAAACAGATGCCGCGTCAACTCAGATTGTGGCTCAAGACAATTCTGTGATCGAAGTTTGGGAAGGTGTATTAACAATTCGAATAGGAACAGATGTAACAGGGATTCTCAGTGTCGTTCGGGACAGGTTTGTGACCGCCAAGGAAGGTGTGTTAATGATGGTAACAGGTGAGCCTATATTTGTATTAAGAACAACTTCTATTCACAATCAGCTTCTCACATAAACAATTCCTCTAATTAACAGGAACAGATGCAACAGGGACTCGCAATGTCGTTCGAATCAGAGGTGCACAAGATCAGGAAGATGTGTTAATACCAATAACAATTCGAACTTTTGCCGTACTGATAGTCAATGCCGAAACCGTAATGATTTCTGCAATAAGGATAGGAATAGATGTCAGCGTGCAACAGGTCGAAGCTGCTCACAAGGTACCGACTGTGGCAATGGACAAGGCAGTCAGTGGATGTGCCGTCAGGGGCGTTGCCAACCTCGCTCGTTATTTGAGATGGCCATGATGGAAACGGAGTAAATGTAATATGTAGCAAGGGGTATGCTCTCTAGGGGGGAGAATATGTATTGTTTTGTTTGATAATGTATGACTTTAAAATTAATGACACTGTTTGCAAACTACCTTTACTCTATTCTTTTCCTTTATTGTAGACTTGACAAACTACTCATGTGCAAAACAAAGGGATAAAGGAGCTAATTCATAGTCTTGAATTGAGAAGTCAACTTCATTACCCACATGTATTGTCTTTGTTGAGGTTATAGATACTCCACTGAAGAGCAGTAGCAACCGTTACCCAAGCACTGGAAGATGCAAATAAGGCAGATAAAGGTCAGATGAATAGCCAAGTCACCAAGACTTCATATTGAACACACTATGGCACACGACAAAACAACACAAACGCAGACTTTCCAGGTTGGTAACATTAACAATCCAGCCGCCTGATCAATATTATAAAACAAAAAAGCACTTGTCAACAATACACTCCAGAATGCCAAAATAACTACCAACCCTTTCCCCGTACACTCTAATCCAAAGAAGACCTTATTCCATGCATCTCCTAAAGATAAATGTGTAACATATACCAAAAGAGGAATCGCTAGATTATCTTTATCGGCTTGTTGAGTGATTAGTTTCCATACCGCCATGAATTGAGTAGGTTTACTGACTATTAGCCACATGATAGGGAACAACCATCCCGGTGGATTCCAACTAGGTTTTTTCAAACATGCATACCAATCTGCATCGCCCTACATATTATTATGTTGAGAGTGAGATACATTACATGAGACATATCATATGCACACATCATATGCACAAAACTAACATCATCACTTACCGGAATCTCATTCGGATCCAAAAATTGCTTTGACGCAGCTGATAAACCACTTTCAACTAAGCTGCCATACACTGATGATGCAAAGATAACAGAGAGTAAAGCAACTACTTGAACAAGGCGTGTCAGAAGGGGGTCTCCCAACTTCAAGTTTAATGACTTGTCTAAAGCTAACCACATCAATATCGCCTCCACAGCAGTGCCGACACCAATCTTTGCAAATAGTTCAATAGAAGAATCAGAACAAGCACCTCCACGTAGTTTTTGCAATGATTGATTGACGGGTATAGTTGTTGCAATGATTGATTGACGATTATTGCTCACATCATGTGTCTTCTCTTTTTGCAATAACTTTGATGAAAAATTATTATTGACACTTCTCAACCCGAATGGTTTTGATATCGCTAAAACGCCACCATTCACGGAGAGTAAGCATCCAATCAAGGTACCGATGAATACAACTGAGCACTTCATTTAGACACCTACCTATTACCCGGCTGTGATGATGGTATGCTTGATGGTTGACTCGAGGGCTGACTAGACGGTTGTGACGAAGGCTGTGTGGATGGTTGTGATGAAGGCTGACTAGAAGGTTGAGCCGATGGTTGACTAGACGGTTGAGATGAGGGTTGACTTGACGGCTGACTCGAGGGCTGACTAGACGGTTGTGACGAAGGCTGTGTGGATGGTTGTGATGAAGGCTGACTAGAAGGTTGAGCCGATGGTTGACTAGATGGTTGAGATGAGGGTTGACTTGACGGCTGACTCGAGGGCTGACTAGACGGTTGTGACGAAGGCTGTGTGGATGGTTGTGATGAAGGCTGACTAGAAGGTTGAGCCGATGGTTGACTAGGCACAAAATGAAGATTCTATTGATATGAAACCAGTTATTGATATGTTGCAGGAGCATAACATTGGTCCGATATTAGATTATGCCGCCGAGAATGAGGAGAGTAGCAGTTTTGAGAATGAGAATGAAGAAGGTAGGTGCATATGATGTGCACATGTTATGTACATGCTCTGATAATATGCAAATCACCCCTCTAAACTCTCTATTCTTCTTTCATATTCAAAATAGGTATAGTTACACAACCACCATTCAACCAACCTGCACGAGTGTATGATTACAAATCTGAAAGTCAATGTGATAAGCATGTAGATGTATTCAAAGATTGTATCCATTCCGTTCGTGATGTTTCTCCAACACATGGCTTTGCTGCATTGAAGGTCACAGCTCTGGGCAACCCAAAGTTACTAGAACGAATGTCTACCATGATTGTGGAAGTGAAGAGCTTATTTGCAAAGTTTGATAAGAAGAAAATAGGTCTGATTAGTCGTGAAGAGTTTGTTCGTTGCTATGAAGAATACTTTCATGTAAACGATACCAAGTTATCAGAGATTCTCGAGAATCTGGTTGATGAATCAAATGGTATGATCGACTACATTTCCTTTAGTGAAATGTTTACTCCGTATACATTGCATACCTTTACATTGAAATGCAAGGATATTGGCCCATTAGCTTTGGCTACTCCGTCAGAAGAAGAAGTTGTGCTCATGAAGAAGATGAGTGAGCGATTGCATACTCTTGCTGAGGAAGCTGCATGTTGTGGTACAAAGCTCTTGATTGATGCGGAACATCTAAAGTATCAACCAGCAATTCATAATCTCGTATTGGAATTACAAATGAAGTATAATGCCAAAGAACAGACAGAACGACCAGTCATCTTCAATACATATCAATGTTACCTCAAGGATACCACGGACAGAGTAGTCACAGACTTGAAACGAGCTGAACGTCACAACTTTTACTTTGCAGCCAAGTTGGTAAGAGGTGCATACATGGTACACGAACGAGCAAGAGCAAAGGAGTTAAACTATCCCAGTCCGATACATGATACAGCAAACGATACACATCACTGTTACGATGAAGTTATTGAACTGTTACTCAATCATCGTGTTCAACAAGGGCCAGGCTTGGAGTTTATGGTGGCAACTCACAATAAGATGAGTATAGAAAAGGCTGTTGCTTTGATGAACGAGCTAGGTCTGAATCCAAACGACGAAAGTGTTCACTTTGCTCAACTATATGGTATGTCGGATAACCTGACGTTTACTCTGGGCAATCATGGATACAGTGCTTTCAAGTATCTTCCATATGGAGAGGTACATGAAGTTGTACCTTACTTGGTAAGAAGAGCGCAAGAAAATGATGATTTGTTGGATGGCAATACCTCGACTGAGTTAGACTTGTTGCAGACTGAGCTTAAGAAACGGTTATTGTATGCATAGATTTGAAGTTGTGTATATTAGATGGACATAGATGGAACTTAATACATGTACAGATTAACATAAAAAGTAATTAGAAACTCTCTTTTGTTATATTAGACGTTGCCGTCTACAAATAGAGCTCTCCCACAGGTTAAGATTCACCTTCCACTTCCAGAATCTTGCTATTTCATTCCCTCCCATTGCCGTTATCTCAAAGTGATATATAGCCTTTTCCATATCTCTCAAGTTTATAACTCTCGCTAAATATTCAGCAATATTATGAGAAGATACGAGTTTTACTACTTGTTTCAACAAAGAAAGTTCAATACCTGTGTAGTTTATGCCTTCCTTGTTGAGCCATAATGATAAGATATTCGAAACTGCAGAGTATGGGGCAGAAATGTCATCATCCCTCAATAATCCAAGCCTTTTTGACAGAAAATCAGCGATATTGTTCCATTGTTCATACCAATATGCTTCGGCAAGGTAGTAATTAGCTTCTATAGAACCAATATCTGCACCCCTCTTTAACAATTCCAATTCTTTGTTTGTCTTGGGACGCCCGGGTGACAGGCCATATCCTAGTACACGAGAGAGGGTACAAACATTAAATGCATGAACATCATTCGCCTCAATTCTTTCCTTACATCTCTCTGTCATCTCTGCCTTGCGGGAAAGAGGCCTCCAGCATAATACACATTTACATTTCAGAGTTCTCTTACGTATTCCATCCAATATCTCATCATAACATCCATAACACATCATCTTCCTACAACACGGTAGATATATTTCCATTCTATCATAGTTTGTGTCGAATGTGATGGCTAAAAACTCCATTTGGCAATAGCAAATCGGACATTCCTCTTTTGGCGGAGGGTATTTGAACAGATCATTATCTGAGGCCACGGAGAGTATAGACATGATGATGATGGGTAGAAGAGATAGTGGCTTAAGATAGCCTCTCCTCTTATGAGCTTTTATACATAATTACACCTTGATGATATCTGACAGATTTGTTTTCATATTTTTTTATGGTTAGTCGGAGTTGTTTGCTTAAAATGGAATCCAACGTTCCCTCTTTCCAATTTTGTTTGAGAATGTTATGTGTTTATTATAACATCTTCTTCTTGATATTGTAGGTAACTTCTTCTCCTTCTTTATCATTTTGCAATGATAATGATAATATGATTTATTAGAAGGATACGCTGATGATATTGTTATCGGTATCCTATCTTTTAATATCGGGCTGGTACTATTCACAGCTTTTGCAGTATCATTATTTGATTGCGTTATCATCAAATTGTCACTGCTTATATACTCCTCACTATATCCAATGATAGAGGCACTTAGTAGTCTCTGCCAATGATCTCGATGTAAGATACTTTTCGTCGTCAGTATCCTCTTGTTTGAAATCTAAGTATCATTTGCAAATTCAAGTGCCGACAACTTATTATTGTTGAAGCTTCTCTTCCCTTATAATATAGATCTACATACATGCATGCCGACCAATAGAGAGAGGGGTTAAACATTGATATGAATATACCTCTCGTTAGATGGCCTGCACCCGTTCGGTTCTGTGGCGCTCTCAATGATCGCGAGTGGGGGAGGTGAGGGGCCCCACGAGTGCCTAAAAACAATCAGCTTGCGTCTATCTATGTGAAACACCATCTTCAAGCACATCGCCAATATTCGCTAAACAGATACTAATACCCTTTGTCGTTTACTGTACTGACTCAGATGAGAAGCCTAAATTTTAATGTGGGATACGTTGAAATACTCTAAGTGTCACACATTGAAGTAACAGTACCACAACTGTATAGTTGTTTTTTTGTAGTCCATAAATCCCTAATCGTCCACCCGAACACCGGGCGCGATCGTGAAGGGTAAGCGGTATGTGTATCTGACTGAATCTAAATAACAGGCCCACCATTATCTAATAGGATGGGATGCATGGAGCGTAGCGGAATGCATCCCCGCGCCTTAATGCTGCGCGGTTGATCCTAGAAGACAAGCAATACTTTGTTGCTATTATGTACACAGTCAACTACTCTCCTCATCTTTCTGGGATTTTGTGCTCTCTCGTCGTCTGGCTCACCACAAATTTTACAGACTCATGTAACCACCCCTTCGTTTGATCGCTAGAATTGGACACTAGTCTGACCGATGAGAATCGCTGCTTTCGAACTTGCCACCACCCTAAAATTTGCCGCCATCGAGTTACGAGCAACAACACTCTCACATAACTCGACTATTATACCCAACGCCATTCCATTGCAGTCCTTCTCGGCTCGACGATAATTGCAATTGTTTGAACGAACAATATCCCCTCGACGAATCCACGAATCTCATCTGTGTTCTGATTCTAATACAATCTGATCGATTGCAACTCTTCTTCATATCATTTAGCCGCTCGAGCACGACAACACACCATAGCCTTCTCATACTTATATACGACCACCATTGCAATACTACAATATGAACTCTACAATGGCAACTAACTATAACAATATCAACCACAACAAACCGATTGGTATAGGCGGCAAGGCCTTAATCCAAATCGAAGATGGGTATAAACCCCAAGTCCAAGAAGATGAAACACGAGATGTAAACATGATGAACGAACGCTCCTCGTCCCCTGAACAGCGTGATGATACTACCGACCAACAACAACAGCGTGATGAATACATCTATTCACGGAATGATAGTGATTTAGGTATCGAGGCATATGCACAAAGTTCCATGGCAATACAACAGGCTACCATTGGTTTAATCGATCGATATGAATTAGGTACTACACCATATAAACATACCGGTAGCATCTCACATTTACGACATTCATTAGCTGCCAATGCCTTGCCAATGGATGGTGGTGTTGAACATCATAATGAACATCACGGAGAGGAGGAGCTAATTGATACCAATGCATCATTTGATATTATGAATTCCAATAGTTTTAACTTTGATTTGATTAATACCGAAGGGTCATTAAGTTTTGAGAATGATGGTACCACTACTGGTGTAGGAGGTGGTGGTAATGAGAGAAAGGAGAGTTTGGACTTAACATCGGCTGTTACAGCCTCGTTGGATCAGATGAATTCTATCTATGGTGGTACTCATCATCAGCAGCATGTTGGTGGTGGAGGAGATTTTGCATTTGGTAATCCAAATGATCCACTGTATGGGAATAACGAATCAGAAGTGCTCGAGGCACTAGTATCAAGTGTTGAACAACAGCAGGCTGCTGAAACTAAGAAGAAGAGAGGACGTGGTCGACCACGTAAGAATCCAAGTAATCCAAGGAAGGGTAGTGGTGCCGGCACTACCAAGAAACGCAAGCCTGTAGCTCAAGATCCTTCCTCTTTATTGAATGGACACGAAAGTCCACCGGCATTACCACCCTGTGAAAGTGCACCAGCGTCGACACTTGAAATGATGAATATGATACATACTGACCCTGCATATGATACTGCCTTGTATGCTAGCTTATCGGCTAGTCCTGTCATACCTTCGAATGGTCAGCATATATTCAAGAAGAAGCCAATGCCAAGTATGTTAAATATGCCAGATGTTATACATCATGGTGAACCTACGTCCAACAATAACAACAATTTGTTGGGTGGATTTAATTTATTAAGTCCATCGGGAGGTATACCAGGTGTTGCCACTTGGGATAGTGTCGGCGGTGCCTTTAACTTACCCCCGTTACCTGGTCAAGTCGACGGTGGTATTAGTTTACCCCAGGAAGTATACCTTGGCAGCAATACTCATCAGCCAGACTACATGTCATCGTCGGCATCACAGGGTAATTTTCCATTGTATACCTATCCACCACCACCGGCTGTTCATAACACCCGAGGATCCAAGAGTGACAAGCCTAAGCGTAAGAAGAAGGAAACTAGGAAGAAGAAGGAATCCAAGTACCTATCATCAGGACCATCCGTCGAGGTACCCATTATCCAGAAAGGTAAGCTTGGTGAGGGTGGTATCAACCTACTCAGGTTACCCGATGGCACACTAATGACACGTGATCAAGCTCCTGGTATCGGCTGGACACCCGAAGAAGACATTGAATTACTCGATGTAATGTCAACCTACAAGCGTGGACAAGACTTTGATTGGCATGAACTGGCCAAGAAGTTGACCAATACTTTGACAGGAGAAGCACGTAATGCACGTGAATGTCATGACCGATGGACACGGTATCTCAAGCCTGGTAGTCGTAAGGGTCAATGGACTGAGGAGGAAGATTCAATTGTGTTACGAGTTATATTCGATAATAGGTCAGGTGTGGGATATGAACAGGCGAATGAAATGAGTGGTAAGAATAAGGATGGTAGTAATAGGAAACGAGGTGGTAGTCGTGGTGGACGTGAGTCTATCATGACATTCACTCAGTGGGCTGACTTGGCTCCACAATTACCTGGACGGACGGGTAAACAGATTCGTGATCGGTGGGTGAACTACCTAAACCCAAGTATTAACCATTTACCATTCTCACGAGAGGATGATATAAAGTTATGGGAAGGACATGCCGAGCTAGGGAAGCGATGGGTGGAGGTATCATGTAAGGTATTCAATTCAGAACGGTCAGAGAATCATATTAAGAATCGTTGGTACTCGGCTGCATTTAAGAGGTTTGTCCAGAAAGAGTATGGACCAGGCGCATATGATCAGGCTAAGCAGAGTGGTTTCCCAAAGCAGAGCTCAACTAGTAGATATGCAGTATAGATTTGATTCATAGCCATTTATAGTTGAGGGGACAGAAGTGAAAACGAGTTGTTGACCGTGAACAGCCAGTGGCGTGTTATATGATTCATATTTGGCAGCCCGCAAATAGAGAGTGATAAAGTTAAATGTTTAGTTAGTTTGCAGAAGGTCGTGTAGGCCGTAGATGATCATCACCATAGAATAGATACGAATATCCACACCACTAACCATCTTCTCTATTTATATTTAAGTAACAACAACTATCTACAACCTCTGGCATACATTGGCCCGACGAGACAGTTGATTCACATTTCAATCTCTTTTGGAGGACAGGACAACCATTCGTGAGGAAATAGTCTTTGCATTTCAAGATTTGGAATTTGCCCTTCAACTAAACTGCCATTATAAATGCACGAAACGAAGAAACATGTAATGTTATCCTTTGATCTGCTCTCTTCAAATTCTCTCTTCAGGCTAGGGGTATTATAAAACTCAGGATATTCATGGGTTGTAACTACAAGTGGACATTTGATTAAGTCAAACCTCACGATACAATCATACAATGGGATACCCAATGAGCTTGCTTGGCTCAGAATGGTTTCTGAATGGTCAAGGAAAAGTTTGAGCTGAACTGATGACAGATTGATCTCCAGCTCTTTTAACTTTGTTGCGGCTCTTCCATCTATTGGGATTACAATTGGTTGGAATCTGCCTTGAAACTGCCCAATATTCGCATCAGTATACGACTTGCAACAGGATTGGCTATGCCCACTAAACCAATCTTCTTTCTGACAGGCTCGAGAGCAGTATGACATGCGGTGACAGCCATTGCATAGCTTTACTTCTGTCCTACTCAATGACTTGTTGCATCGACAACAGTATGAACCATTGAGATCAAGAATAGCCCTGACCATATCTAACACCTTCTTACAGTGGTCATTATTTGTGATTTTGGCATTCTGTTCCAAACGAGCCAACTCTCGTTCGATATCATATCTCTTGTTTCTGATTGCTTTTGCAGTTTTCTTGTGTAACACAACCCAAAAGATATTGGTGAGTATCATCTTAATGGAAACGAAAAGTGATGATATATTATCCTTCTTCTTGTCAAATGATTCGCTCAATCCAAATCGCTCAATGAAAGTCAAACACAACTCAATCAGCCCACCACGGATAGCAAATGCTGCACGGGTGTCATTTGGGTACCACTTTTCATTGTCATGTTTCTTGGGTATCATAAAGTGTAACAATTCCGCAACGTGCGCTACCCAATCATCATCAATTGTATTACACCCTAAACCAATCAATTCAGTTATGACATCTTTGTCTACACAACTTACGTATCCGATTAGAAGTCGAAGTAATGTGGATGCATTTGTTGTCCAGCCCCCAACCTTTCTTTGCCGTATCAATCCGACCACAAATGAGATTGTACACTCAGGATCATACTCCTTACTGATGATAGGAGTAGTGCCAATAGTCTCCAATCTTTTTCTACCTTCTTCTGTTTGTGTATCAGCTGCTTTAATTAACCTAATCAATGTTGCCGTACCCAACTCGATAATATTAGAGATAGCATTATTATTAAGCTCCCTTGTAATATCAAGTCTGTAATTTTCGTTCCAGAACCCCCACTGGACAATTGATGTAAGTAATCCCTCATACTGTAAAAGTGTGTCAATAATCTCCTTGCCTTTGGTTTTATCTGAATTATTGACCGATTTAAATACCACATTGTTAATGAGACAAACAAATGCATACATTGTATCCCTCCAATGTGTGCTACTCTCGAAGAAGAATCTTGTTGTATCATCGCACATGCACCTAACTAATGGTCCAATATTTTGAGCAATGTGCAACCTACAAGCATCTTCTTGTGAATTTGCCTTCATAAGAACTCTAATCCATGTTGCTGGCGTCTTTAAATTTCCTCCGCCTACATCCAACATTACTTTAACAAAGGTATCATCCTCGCATCTCTTTAAAAACTTCAGTACAGTTGATAGTATACCACTTTGTTCATATGAGATCCCATTAAACTCCTTTAGAGGTTGTGTTGTGTGACTGTCACAGTCTACTCGCACCGTGGCATCATTATCGCCCTTCCTAATTAGTGCCACTGTTTTGGGGATATTGTCAACGCCATTAATAGCAGCAAGGTTCTTTGCTTCCTTACGCTGCTTTCCTCTCTCCTTCTTAGTTGTCATACTTGTGTATTGTACTTCTAATATACGAACTTAATATATTATTTTGGTGGATATGAATTATAAGACGTGCGTGTGTGACTCGCTGTTGCTGCCTCGAAACTGCTACTGATCAAAGTAGTGTTATAAATGTTTGAGTAATAAATACTATATCGGTATGATGAACACAATAGTACTCTGCGTATATGAAATCTCCCTCTTACCAAGAAGAAGCATAATATTTCTGTGATTTTTGGACACTCCAAGGAAAAAAGTACCCAAGTCCTTCATCCTGAAGGATTTCACTCATTGCAGTTATCTATCCCATCCTTTACATTATGTTAAGCGTAACTATACTTCTTTGTATACCTAATTAATAACCTACATACATTCGTATACATCTAATCACAATAATATTGTGACTCTGGTTTTTGTTCACATCATGTGCATTTTTTTTTGCTTGTGCACGTTACAACATAATATCATCTCAACAAAATTATACTAAGTCCTTCGACCTATATACCAACGCCTATATTCCATCATATCTTATCCGTCTTCTATATGCGCGCCGCGCTTGCCGTGTGTGGGTGGGTGTTTAAGTAGTGAGACCATTATGCACTAGAAGATCTAGGCATATACGTCCTTATTCTATGTATGTTCACGCTATTTTAAGAGCGTTAATATTTCCTTCGTAGGATGTACCGTACCTTTGAAAATTGGTGCACACTTTATTTTTTAGAATGAGTTTGAGCAAATTCTGACTGCAGATTTGGATTGCTCGTGAAAAACTGATCTAGAATCATGTTGGTTCCATCTATCCAGACCGAGTTATCGACCATATATGTATCACTAAAGTATAGCACTTTACAAGAAAATGGAGGTGAATTTTCTGAAAGATACCTCTTTGTACTAAGTCCTACCTACAACGGATACCGATATCACCTTCTTGAGAAGCTTTTCTACTTTGAAAAAGTGGCAGTTTCTACTTTGAGATAAGAATAGCTCGACGGCAACATATGCTCTTCAAATTTTAGAATAGTTTATGACAATCTACTCACAATGAGGTGTGTCATAAGCTAAGGCAGGTTCTCTGAAGTTGAAAACTCGCTGAGTTATTTTTATCTCAAATAAAAGTGTGCACTAATTTTCAACAATACGGTAATAGCTGAGTCAACCATGTTGCTGTCATCATCCAGATCCATCCACTACTTTGAGCAAATTCAAATCTCGATATGTAGCGATCAAACGGAGGACCCTAATCACAGCAAATCAAATGAAATTTTGAGTGATCTTCTTATTTGCCGAGATCATACCTTCATACTGCTCTCTATTGGTCGGCATTACTGTGTATATCTATATTATAAAGGGGAAGATTGAACAATAAGTTGTCGGCAATTGAATTTGCAATTGATACTTAGATTTCAAACAAAAGGATAATAACGACGACAAAAAGTATCTTACATCGAGATCATTGGCAGAGAGTATAACTAGTGGATATATTAATAGTAACAATATGATGATGCAATCAACTAATAATACTGCAATATCTGTGAATAGCAGCCCGATATTAAAAGATAGGATACCAATATCATCAGCGTATCCTTCTAATAAATCATATCATCTATATCATTGCAAAATGATAAAGAAGGAGAAGAAGAAGTCACCTCCTACAATATCAAGAAGAAGACAACAACAACAATACATAAAACCAAACAAAATTGGAAAGAGGGGACGTTGGATATCCATTTTAGCAATATCAACACTACTACTAACACATCCAACAGTAGTAATCATCAATGCACAAGAAATAATATCAAATCCCCAAAATCAATATTGCGGCCCAACCTACGCCGAGGCTAAAAAGTATTGTCATCTTACCAATCCATCTAAATCATTACCATGTCCAAATGGTAAATATTACGAATTTTATACCATGGGTGGTAATGATAAATGTCCATATGATATGAGTTGTTGGACGATTAAGGAACCGTGTGTTGATCCTAATAATGCTAATGCTAATGATGGAGAGAGTAATATTAATTTACAACAACCAGCAGCAGCAGCAGCAGTAGTAGATGAAGAAAGTAGTACATCAACAACAGCAGATATAAGTAGTAGTGAAGAACAACATAGATCACCAGACGAAACAGACCATTACTTCTGTGGATTAGGATATACTAACTTATTCCAATGCGCGACACCCTGCCCTAACGGATCACCTGTTGATGAATGTCCTATTGGTCAATTATGTTTCTTCGATACACCATGTGATGCCCGAAAAGAGGGTATGTTATTAAAAGAACAACAGTATATACAACAACAGCAGCAACAAGCTAACGAGGAGGAGGAAGTGTCACATGATCCAGCTGATTATATAAATGCACGTCCACCACCCACAACAGTCGGTGCAACTAACTTCTGTGGTAAGAATTTAGCAGATGCATCAGCAAATTGTACACAGGCACGTCATTGTCCCAACGGATCGAATAATGAATGTTTAACAAATGATGTAGTAAATGGAGAAACATTATACTGCTTTACACATGTTACGAATTGTAATATATATGAAATGCCAACTGTCGAACCAACGATATCACCACAACCTACGGATTATCCAACTATTATTCCCACGACACGTAATCCAAGTTGGACAAATAGTCCTAGTATGAGCCCGTTGGATGCTGATGATATACGAAACTTCTTCTTCTGTGGAACTAGTTGGGGTGATGCTAGTAATAGATGGTAAGTTTTTTCAGGGGGGTTTCATTAGTTTTGTATTGAAGTATTCATATGTCTCATCTTCTTTCGTACTTCTCCTTAGTTATAAGAGATGCTTATCTGGTCATCACGCGGAATGTGCCAACGGGGAGGAATGTTTTGCATCCACTAGCTGTAAAGGACTGAAGAATCAGCCTGGCGAGAAACCAAAAGAAGTGAAACCAACATTACCTCCATCACCCACTGTTAGTCCTCGGCCTACACCAATACCAATCATAACTGAGGAGCCGACCATGTCGAAAGTCCGCGTTTGTATTGTTTTGTCGTGTGTTATCTTTATCTACATTATTTGACTGCCTTGCAAACCACTGTACTAACATATCTTACAATCATCTCTCTTCCCTCTTCATAAATCGTGATAACGCGCATCTTCCAGACCATTAGAAGCTGATAATTATAAAAACTTCTTCTTCTGTGGAACAAGTTGGATGGATGCAACTCAACGATGTCATAAACGATGTATATCAAGTTTACATAGTGACTGTCCGGATGGTGAAGAATGTTTCGCTCAGGCTGATTGTAAGAATGGAGTGAAGGTTCAGATAACACCCAAACCGACTGTGGCGCCATCTTCAATGCCGTTTGATGGAACGAGATCGCCTACTAGTAGTCCCGTTCCAACGAATATGCCTACAGAACCCAATCCGACCCAATCTCCAGTGGTACCCCCGTCTCAATCTCCAGGAAAGTTCTTTTATTTTTTCATGTGAATTCAGTGTTCAATTGAAGCCTCGTGTGATCTAGTTAACTTCGTTTGATTTTGGTTTGCCTTCATTTGATTACCTTTGCAAATCACATGTACTAACAAAAGTTATGATTGCTTCTCTTTCATCTTTATTCAACTGTGCAACGCAAATCTTCCAGAACTAGATCCATCTGAAGCACCGACCACTCCCTTTCCTACGCCTAGACCTACATATGCGGTGAGTAGTATATATATTTGATACTGATATATGGTATATTGTGCAACCTTTTATCTTGACTTTTCGATCATATTCCATATCTGATATATCTTGTGTTCATTATATACATAAACAGCCATGCGCCGGTGATCCATGCCCAAATAAGGACCATTGTAGATCAAATCAAAACTTCTGTGGTCCGGGAGAGTTCTACTGTAATGAGAAGTCAATATGGAGAGAAAGCTGTGGCACTCCAACTGATCCGCCGACTATTAGTCCCCGGCCAACAACAATATCGCCATCAAATAGTCCTACAGTGAGTAGTAAACCTACCAAAGCACAAACTAATCCACCAGTTAGTAACCTTGGTGTAACAGCACAGTTTTGTTTGAGAAGTTTAGCTGCATTAGACACTGATTGTCCATCAGCAAAGATTTGTGAAAGATCCGAAGATTGCCCGGAAGGAACCTATTGCTGGGCTGCAAAACTGTGTGGTAGTGCTATTACAGATGCCCCGACTATATCTCCAAGAGTAGTCAAAACAACGTCACCAACAAAGGGAAACGATAGTCAAGAGTTTGGTCCAAATGATCCAAGAGCGTCGTTCTTTTGCGGAGAGTCGTGGAATCAAGCTATAACTGAATGTTCATATCGTTGTCCGTCTGGGGAATCTGATCAATGTCCAGGCAAAATGTCATGTTATGCAGGCACGCCTTGTTATGACGTTGGAGTTCCTACACCTCCAACGAAGAAACCAACTTGGGAACCGACAAATAAACCAACTCCGAGTAAGTTATATACTGCTACTTTATGTCTCATGTATTTGTCTTCTTCTATCATATGAGTTTCTAACATCTTCTGACTCTACTATTCTCTTATAGACCCCACAAGCGTCCCGACTACGACACAACATTATTGGAATGAACAGAATAAGAATCGACCAACATCAAAACCTGTATGGACTGCAGCTCCTGCTACTTCAGAAGCACCGACTGAAAATCAGTGTCGTGGTATACCTTGTGATTATGTTGGTGAATGTAGGAGTAGATTAGGATTCTGTGGTGAAGGAGTTGTTTACTGTAACAGTGCAAGCTCATGGATACCAGAATGTGGTGGAGGAGGATCATTAATTCAGTTTGATGAAGAAGAAGAGCCTGAAACTAGTAGTAATGCGATACCGACTGCATCTCCGATCAATGCCTGGGAACAATGGGTATCCAAAAATGACAACCAAGATGAAACTGGTGATTCATCTGAAGGAAGCAAGTGGGAAGCGGCGGAGAAGGAGGAAGAAGAAGAAGAGATAGAATCATATTGGGCAAGTTGGGAAAGTGGAGGTGGTTGGAATGTACGAGGTCGCAATTCTTCCACAAGATTTGATTACTCACTGCCAATCAAAGTTATTCTTTGGACAGTAGTTCTCTTTGTCATATAGAAGTGTAAGATCTATAATTAACCATTTGTAAAATATATATTATGTTAGCTTTATATCTTTAACCAGTAATGACAAGTTATCACTGATCTTACATATGAAAATCATAATGCCATAGAACATACATACTTGATCCTGATTTAATAATCATACCAAGTAACCTATCATAATCATCATAATACTACTCAATATAAGCATTCCATTCAGTGAGGAAGCATAGTCTTCTTGTGCTGCCGCATTGTTATTCCAGAAATCAATCTTATCAAAGAAACTCTCGTCTTCGCCGTCCTCGTCATCTCCCTCTGTTGAATTGAATCGTTCTCCCCAACTGTCTGCTACATTATTAAACCAATCAGTTTCATTTGTAGAAGATTTAGTAGGACTATTCTCCTCCTCGTTTCCATCGTTCTTGTTTCCTACCCATGCATTCCACGCTGTAGATGGCGGTGCTGATGTGGTACCCTCAGCCGATTTAATAATTGATGATGATGATGATGATGATGGTTGTTCTACTGTTGATGTAGTTTGTGTACTAGTTCCCGACGACATTGTCGATGGTTCTTCTTGTGGCGATGTCATAATTGTTGGCATCATCACCGGCATCTTAGGTGTCGTTTGATAAGTAGTAGTAGTTGATGGTGATGGTTCGAATAATGATGGTTTCTCCAGATTTGCAGAACCTCCACATAGCGGCACCCATTGACTCATATCATTGCAATGGTCGATACCGTCACCGCATAATCCTGAACTATCTCTACAATCATCTACATACATACATGGCGCGCCGATGCAATTCGTTGCTGAGGGGTTTATTGATACTTGTGATAGTACCAGAGGTATATTGATGCAGAGAGACTGCAAAATTGCGGATATGATATGCTTTCTATTGAACATTGCAGAGGTGATGTATCAGTCGTACCTAAAATCTAATCTAATCTATCCTACTAGCTATAGAGCTCCCTCTTCATTACATTGAAATATGAATATACTATATTATTATAACTTTATCAATGTTGTATGAGTGATTGACAAGGCCGCATTAAACATTTGTCGAGAGAGAGCTCCAGGCCGCTCTGTAGAAACGTGAGAAAAAAAATGAGAAAGTAGAATGAAGGTACTACTCCGCTGGAAGTTCTTCTTCTCCTCCTTAGTCCTTGTCGTGGTGACATCATGTATTGTGATAGGGTGGTATATGAGTGGTTAGGTTGTGAGGTTGCAATCATAGGATGGCGGTATTATTTTCCCCAAGAAGCCAAGAGAATTGCGGATGCCGGGACAGACTTTATGCGAGAGTTGGGTACTCCTCAAGGCTTTGGGAAGTTGTATGATGATGTCTTTGTTGAGCCATTGAAAAGAGTGATTGAGGCATATCAGCCCGTTTCAACTACACATCCTGACAAGTCATGGAGGGATATGCTGAATGATAATGTATTATCTGTCAATCCTACCATGGAATGCGATGGACTTGTAGATCTTGTAGACTGTAAAAGATTGTAAACTAGCTTACACTCTATGTGCATAAGATACAATCATATCATATCTACATTATTTTCTGCCAAACAGTGGCTCAAGTATCTCTGGAATGACAAACCAGGTACTCATTTGCCCTACCTCCGTCTCAAAGCTTTGGAAATAAAGAAAAGACACCCAGTTCCCAAAATAACAACTCCAAGGGCGGCAGCAGAACGATGTCTATTCATGGCTTTGATAATACCACTAGATCGACTGTTCGAACCATTCAATGAATCATCCTGGCTTTGAGCAAAACTTGAACAACTTGGTAGCTCTTTCTTGCCAGAGTCAATACTTTCCTCAGCCACATCTTCATCGACGACTTCTACACTAGTTGTTTTCACATTAACAGTGGGGGTAACAATGGATTGAGTTGGTTGGGAGGATGACTTCGTTGGTGGCTCCTTTTTTGGTGTTTTGTCTTTCTTCTTGTCTTTAATCTTCTTCTTTGGAGTTAACAGCGATTTCTCTTCCTCATCGTCATCTTCGGATACCCTGCCTTCCTTGATGGCTTCTGAGAAATACTCTTCAACTTGAGTGCATGTCAGTCCGTCAATACTTATTTTCTGAAGCTCTTCGGTGTCAAACCGACTGGCATCTTGCTCACGGTAGAGCTCAGCCATATGAAGAGGTGTTGCAGTAGCGCCTGAAAATGTACAAATAAAGAGATAGAGTTCAGTGAGTGACGCTTGGTTGGAAAGGTTTAGAAGAGATATTGCTCATTCAGATAAACTTTACCTGGGCTGAACATGATTTCAACACGAAATCGCCTCGGATCCTCGCTTGGCTTCTGAGTATCCTCAAACAACCGGATGACAACTTGGGTTAGGTAGCATAACTCACTAGCATTTGCCAAAATTTGTTGCCCTGATAAGGACAATGGAGTCGGAACTATGCTTGGAAATCTGAGTACGTTCAACATTGAGTGTAGGTGTGACTCGGACGTGAAGTAAAGACGAGATCTAACTCGACGACCCATAGAATTGATTGGTAGATCAGCGGAGTAGTCCATGTTGATAAGATATCGCATATCAACCTGGTTGTCAGTTCTTGCGATTGCAAGATCGTAATTGATCTTTTCCAAAAGTGTATGACACATTTTAGACCCAATATCTCGCTTCTCTTCGATGGTGATCCCATATTCTTGTGGGACAACACAGTCAGCCATACTTTTCGCCAAGACATAAAGCTTTTGGAGTGTTTCTGTTAAACCCAAATGAGGATTGTGTAACATATCAAAGCGAACATTATCATGAACATCTGGAACCCTTGATAAGTCAAATGTGTCCTCTTCTTCATCGTATAGTTTCTTCTGAAGCAACTTCCAACGTTCAGTGAGTTCAAGCAATGTTTCTCCCTTATATAGCTTGATGCCTGATAATGTTTCGTCGTGCTCCTTACCCTTGAGCCCCGCTCCTCCTTCGATAACCTCTTCATCACCAGAGAGCAATTCGCCCAGCATTTCATCGAGTTGGTCAACGAGTTTTCCAACTGTCGAATGGATAGCAATCAGCGTCTTTCTTGGATTCTACGAGAGTGAACGAGAAGCAGATGTATATATGAGGAATGTATTGCTCAAAGAAAAGAGAAGAGATACGGATCTTAATCAACATAACTTACACCAATCTCCTTCAATGCTCTGTGAAGACTAGTTAAACGCTCTGGTCCAACTAAGCCCTCTCGTTGCTCTGTTGTCATCTTATCATAGTCAACATCTCTTTGCATATTAAGATTAATCATCTTTTTACATCTGTCCAGGTCTTTCTTCACCTCTTTGTTCCCGGAAGGATCAAGCATGTGACGACTATCCTTCTCTTTATGCACAAGAGAGACAAGAATTGGTGGTATATCTCCCTCTAGCTCAAGCATGCCCTTGGCAAAGGCTGCAGCAGTCTTCATGACTCGACCTTCATCAGATGTCTTAATCTTCAAATCATGGCGGAAGGTGGAGTGAAGTCTTAAAATACCACCATCCTTGTTCGATGGGTATAATTCATTCCGTAAACGATTGCCCAGTCTAACTGCTTGTTTCTCTCCAAGCTTTGTTAGATCACCACCCCACTTGACAATTAGTTGAAGCTCAGAGCACTTTAGAGTGAGACTGTCCCCATCTTCAGATTCCTCCTCTTTCCACTTCCTAGGCTTCATTTGCATCTTCCTGTTCAAGCCGCTGAACTTCCAGCGCTTCAAAACATCCCGAATGTGCCTTGCTTTGTATAGAGCGTCTCGATTCTTCTTAGTCCGACCTTCTGCTTCTAAGTTGGAAATCACCGTATTGACTGTCTCCAAAAACTGCACCATGTCTTTCTTTGCCTTGATCTTAATATCCTTCTTAACCTTCTTGGTGTGGTTGTGAAAGTATCGAAGGAATTCAGCTTTATCCATATCTCCCTTGAGCTTCTGCTTGGGAGTACGATCGCCATGTCGAACAATAGTTATCACACAACGCAGTTCCTCTTGATGGGTCGGGACTGCAACTACACCACCCTGAGACAAATCGTCAAGATCTGCAAGTGAGCTAGCCCCAGATGGAACGATAGATGCCGAGGATGCTGGTTCGGTTGCAAGTTGATCCGGAAGATTACGTATTGGATTGGTAATAAAGTCAACTGGTTCCTCATACGTATCTCCTACGCACTGGTACGTTGTGTCTCTTGGATCACATCCTAAACTATTAGTATCCTCTGATCCATAGTGTAACTCTGATACCTTATCAGCCTCCTCGTCCTTATGATCCTCGTCATCATCATGATGGTCTTCTGCCTGCTCTGCACCATTTTCACCCATAAGCATCTTCTTAACACGGTCGGCAATACTGGGTCCGCGGTTGTGTTGTGATTTCCTCTTCTTCTGCTTCCCTCCCGAGATGTTATCGATAGGATCCTCCATAGTAGCCAAGAGGGGTGCCAAGGCGGAGAAGGAGACTTTTGCCTTGGGTTTGAGTGCCGCAAGCATGTGCTCAGTCAATATCTGAGCGCAATCATCATAGTATTTCCGACTATTCTTCACGAATGACCAGCCATTGACATCACAAACATACGAAACTAGAGAATCACCCTCTTGAATTCGAAGGATGTCAAAGCCACAGACTTGTTGTTTAAAAACAAGAACAATTCTATTAAAGAAAGAAAGTGAGAATATAAATTTAGTACCTAAATCATCTGCAACATGTATGCCACAAGCAACAATATACTACACACTTACCTTCGAGCTATCTCCTTCTCCCTCAATGTCAAGATGACAGGAAAACGAACCTCCTTCCCATCTTCATTACGTTCAACCTTCCCATCTACAGTCGGACTCTTCCTTGCCTCGGCATGTCCATAGTCAGGTCCTACCGTATACATTTTCACATCCGTACCTTGAGTTTCAATAAACTCTTCATAAATGTAACTACCATCACGTCGAATATCATTAATCTCTGGGTAGAATTCAGATGAACGATCACCAACTTTCCTAAACAACTTTTTACAACCACCCCCGGCACTACCATCATAACACAATATGACAAGAGAAAGATATAAAGAAGTTGTGAGAGGAAAAGTATACAAAGGTCCAAACCATAGCATGGTAATATTATAAGATGATTGGTCAGGATTACAATGAAAAGTGTACATCTTTCATTGGCAGTATGATAATCCAAAAGTAGCTGTGAACTACGACGCCCACCCTCGGGTGCCTCTAATACAACACTTTTAATATTGATTGTGCTAGATACTTGTCAAAATCTTCATTCCAAACATTCTCAATTTGATACTCCTGGAAACTCATCATATGACTTACCTACTGGGATAGTATATGGCAATATTATGATCATCCGCATCGACTGGCTTTTCCACAAATGGCTTATTGATAACAACACCATTCACTTCGATGTGATCATCATGTTCATCAATCTCTGGTTCATCCCCTAAATGATGACCAGCGTAGGCAATATTATCACTTCGTATCTGATTATCATCATCCTCATCCTCGTCGTCATCCTCTTCATCCTCCCTCTTCTGAGGACCATCACCCGTACCTGAACTAACATACCCATCACGACTCATGAATACATGTCGGGGTACATCTATTCCACTCTCTTCTAACAAATCATAAACACGTCTTCTATCCATCAAGGTGCCTGTGTATCCAGTAATTGTGTATCGAGAGAAAGGTGGAGTTATGTTAGATAAATAGACATATGATATATCGATTACAATAGAGATGTGTGTGTGATGTGTGCATATCTTCTCATATCAAAATATGATACGCATTTATCGCATATCAAAAGAGAATAAACTCACGCTGCATTTTTAAATCATTCAACAAGTACGGTTGACGTAAAGTAACATACTGTTCAGCCTTTTCTAACGGGTAACCATTCGAATAGAATGCAATTAACACATCACATATTGGCCAATTATCAACTGGTTCATTCAGTATGATGTCATCACCGAAGAATACTGATTCAAATGTACTTTGATCTAATCGTTTTAGTATTTCGGACATTGGTTTGGATCGTGCTTTTTTATCCATGGCACATATGCCCAATCGGATACGTGTGTTGGTAAATGATGCGTTGGTGCATACTGAACTTGCATTACTTGATTGACGTGTTAATGATGGTTGATCATTGAAGATGGCCTTCTTTGTATATATGTTATTGTTGTTGCTGTTGTTGTTAGTATTGTTATTATTGCCGCCGCCCTTCATTGTCATCATTCCCCCTCCTCCAGCTTGTACTATACCGCCACCACTACTGGGTGAGTATGCCACGGGCATACGTATAGCCGATGGAGGGTGTTTAGGAGATGGTGGGAAGGGACTTGGATATTGTGCCTTTGGCAATGGCTCAGCAGACAGTGGACGTTGGTGTTCAATATTCACTTTTGAATAATCAACATTGACACGAGCAACACCGTTACCACCACCACCACCATTACTGCTGTTGCTTGCACCTTTTCCTGTCCCCATTGGTAATAATCTATTCACGGATTGCCCAATGTTATTACCGCCGGCGGCTTGATTAAGGGTATCCCCCCCTACTATTGGACGAGGTGGAGTTTGACCATGATGTTGATGCTGCTGAATACCACCACCAACGGAGCTAACTCGTGCCAATTCAACGGGGAATGGCAAATCGGATGGTAATTTATCCAATACATTGCTGCTGTTGTAAGGATAGAGGAGAAAGTGACGATGAAAAATGAAAGAAAGGATGGATAATGAATGTTTAGATGAAGCTGTGTTTTTAATGGGAAGAACAAAATCACATCAAGCACCCATACAGAACACACTCCATCATTACAATACAAAGAGAGAACCATAAAGTAATATAAGAAAAACTTACCGTCCAGCAGCAGCAGGAGAAGATGAGACTTGTCCATCTACCACCACCACCTTACCATTACTACTACTACTAGACAAATTATCCTTTGGCGGTGTCTCGACATCAATATCATCCCTTGGATTATTACCATAAACTTCTGCTTCTTCTTCGTTATCATTCTCCTCAGAGGAAGTGAAGATACCACTAGAGCTAGTAACCTCCTCAGTTGGTATAACTTCATCGTCAGGTGTATCAATAATATTATTAAGATCTTCAGCACTTGGTATACTTATACTTGATGGCATAATTGTAGTTGTTGTAGGGTTGGGTGGTATTATTGAGCTAATGTTATTTAATCGAGGTGTAACATTAATTAATTCTTGTTGTTTTAATAATAGTGAGGATGTATCCTTATTAGATGCACGGTCTGTATCCACTGATATGTTATCATATTCTAAAGTAGTAGTAGCATTGTTGTTGTTGGTATTAGCTACCTCATCCTTCTTGGAATTTGCAATTGTTGGTTTTGTGGATGATTTATTAGTATTACCACCACCCTTCTTACCTCTATTTTTCTTTTTTCCCATGATGTAATGATTTATTTATTAATTGTATTCTTTTATAATAATTGCAATTCTCAATATCACATGCAAGAAGATTCATATCGATCTCTTCTCCTCTCTCGTCGTCGATTGTCGATTACATGTACACGCAAATTGCAAATCGTATGAGGACCACAGCCAATTGAATTCTTAGGGTAGGGGATAGGGTAGGAGGTGAGCCGACAACATTCTGGGTGGTCTGTGATGCCGTATAAGCCCATGATGGGGTATAGTCTTGCACAGGTTTCTCCTTGTCTTGCTTCTCTTGAGGTCCTTTAACCCGAGTAGTCGGTTCGTCATAAAATCGAATAGTCTTGGACGGGGTATCATCACCAAGTGATGTGGGATAGATATCATGTACCTCAATATCAGTACGACTTGTATCGCCAATAGTGACAGTACTCTCTTTAGTTTCCTGGGTATTCCTCCACTCGTAGGGCGGGGGTATCGCACAAGCCACAACATTAAACATTAATATTTATGTCGAACAATTCATCTACTAAGTATGGTTATATCTAAACCCATCTTGACTGCTAGCTGCTGAATTATCTTCAATCTATGATGCCGTTCCAAACAGCACCACATGTGCCACTGCAGTTCAATTCATATTTCTATCTCTCACCTTCTCGTCTACTTCTTCTTTTGTGGTGGTGGCTTTGCAGGTTCAAGCATCCCCTGATCCTTGGTAACATCACTGCACTTCCCCTTGAAGTAGAAACGCAATCCCCTGTTCTCCCATCCTTCCGACACATCATCAGCTTTCCACCAACGATTACCCTTCACGACACGATCATCCATTTTCATTCCAAATCCTTGTAGCCTGGTCTTTAGAGTGGTTGTTGCTTTCTTGTTGCAATGATCTCAACTAGAATTCATTAGAGGGATTTTCATTGCCTCCAATACACAAGCAGCTACGTTTCTATCGTCACTTGCGGCAAGACCCGCGGCAGTAGTGGGGAAAATGGAGAGGGCAGTTGCGGTGATTTTCTCACCTTCATCCTCATACTCATACTCCATGTAAGTGACTGATTGCTCATTGGCATCGACATTCACTGAACGGAAGGCAGGTGTTCCACCTTTCTTTTTGTTGGTTGCTGTACGTTGTTTGTTTACATCTCTCAAACCTGCGGCTTGTTGCTCTTTGCAGTTTTTGGCATTGTCTGCTTTATCCCAACCTTTTGAGACTATAGTGTTTGGTGGGGATTGTCGAGAGTTTGATTGTGAATAAATATAGACAGTCGGTTATAATATAAACAATATAACAATCTTACCATTTGTGGAACCAGCAGCATATCTCGTCATGTTCTCATACAATCTTTCTTTTCTAGTACCTGTCAATTTATTCCCTTTCGCATCCTGCTTTGGAGTGACAGCCAACCTAAAACCATCCTTTCCATTACGATCATGGTCGCCACGACTTGCACTCAATGCCTCCATTTGTGCGACTGTTGGTGCTACTTTGAAACCCATAATCTTACAAAACTGTTCATGAGTTGCATCAACACATTTAATCGTCTTTCCCTCGACCTCAATCGTTTGATCTGTATAACCAGTCTTCTTCTTTTTCTTCTTCTTAGTCTGCTTCACTTCCTATTGATTATTAGATGTATATTATATATACACACACACACAATAATTAAATGTATTAGAGTTAGATGTAGTTATGAGAGGTACTATACGACATATAATATTGTAATATATAATAGAACTTACCTCCTCAATACTAAAAGAAGCATCATCCTCCTGTTCCTCCTCATCAAACTCCGGTGAAGGTTTAGTGGCCTAATGTGGTATAACATATAATAGGTATAATAAAAATCATTAGATAATTGAGGCAGTATATTTGCAATTGCATAAAATATGTTCAACAAAACATTAACTCACTTCATCTGTTTTACGTTTACGCAAAGTGTAACGGAAAGTTTTATCATCAACCTCCTCTGGTGGAGATTTAGCATCCGCCACCGCCGCCATTTTACGATCGTCGTCCTTCATGATAATAATATATGCTGACTATCTTATTGGAATAGGAGGGTGGAACAAGCTGATCACTACACTTTTAGTTCTTACTCTCTGGTCAATATTTGGAAACTGATCAGCGTCAGAGCCGTTGATCGCCAAAATTTTGGTGATCATCTAACTTCTATCTCTCCTCTATCTATCTTTTGCTCATATCATATTATGTTGGTTTGAGATGGCAGCAAGTACACTATCAACGATGACGAATGAGACCGCCAAATCACTTTTTTGTGTATTGCAAATGGTTGAGCCAATGGTCATCACATTATCATATTACATTGTCGATGCACAAAGTGGCGGATTCTACCCTATTCTACCCCCCCCCCACTAGTAATTAACAACAAACATATCCAACTTATTATTAATTACATATCAATACAATGTAAACGAAAGTTATGAGTTGTTAGCGAGATAATCTCGCGGTGCTCGCCAAGAGACATCTACTTATACGATTATACTACTACTCAATACTGATGTGTATTGCAATAGTGATTGCGATACCATTATACAATAACCAACAGAAGTGAATAATCGTCGGATTGAAATGCAAATAAATCTGACACAAACAATAAAAACTATGCAACAACCTTACAAACACTGTAATAACAATGGTAAAGGTGTTTGGAATTTTAGTAAGTGTTTGGGGATGTAAAATAAGGCATGAATAAGGTAAGTGTGAGGATTTACTTGCATACTGTAATCTACAACAGAGAATATATTATATAATGCAAATATTGTACATTATTTGATGCTGTATACAATGTATTGTGCTGTTTTTGTTGACGAAAGTCGAAAGTACACTCACCGACCAAGCTTGTGAATCAGTGACCGTTTCATCGCTGGTATCTTTTTGCCATCTATCATGAGCCGCAGCACAAAAACAACAGCAAAGAGCAAGCAGCGCTGTGCCTACCACATTCACCCACCTTCTATATCCCAATCACGTAATTAGTATTGCAATATAGGTTTGATTTATTGGGTAAGTTCAATTATTGTGGTGGTGCTGGACTATAGCGGCCGCGATAACAATTCTCAACCAAAGTTGTCGTTACTCTTTTTCAAT
>Ga0214478_100132_pt1 | contig 40025 bp, 23 predicted proteins | sample M1_20Mar14CPVII9_2_FD_178001 | JGI IMG/M metagenome (GOLD analysis project Ga0214478, IMG submission 178001) | Marine eukaryotic communities from Monterey Bay, California, United States - M1_20Mar14CPVII9sort6BwellD7 | ecosystem: Environmental > Aquatic > Marine > Unclassified | place: USA... | reverse complement strand
TGGAGAGATGGTAATGCATCCGGTATAACCGGAAGAGACTCTGCATCAACTAAACTATATTCGTAAATATCGTCAGATTGTAATTCAATATCAAGCCATTCAAGCTCTGGAAAAGATGCTTGTGTAGTAAGTAGAGTTCGAAGCAAAGGTTTGATATCCTTGCATCCTAATGTTCTCCTCATCCGCTCGATCCTCCGAAGAACAGCCTCATTATTAACATGAAACTCTTTTACATGTTGACGTTTCCAACTACAATCACGAAGAGATCTAAGAAAACCTACACGAGCATCGACGCATCCCTCATTATTGCTAAGACGAGTATAATATTTAAAGTCTTTTAATACTATTCGAGTTGGTGTATATGTTTGTGCAAATCTTCGGAGAGGTCGGCATGTATGACTAAGTCTACCAATCCATTCCCATACTTGACATTCTTTTTGTGGTAAGCTGTATGATATGATATTGTTGAGGGCTTCATCTGGCAATGAAAGTAAGTTTATGTTTGATGTATTGCAATTATTATTTTGTGAATTGACTTTGTTATTAGATGCACATCTCGAACGCTTTCGTGCGGATTGTTGCAATGATGACATGTTGTAAATAAACCCTTATTAACTTTCCAGATCGTTGTTATATCAGCTCATATATTTGCCAGCTATCTTAATATCATTACCAAATACCACAGAGTTTGTTACTTTTTGTTCGTGTTAGTAAAGTAAATGACGACAGACATCAAAAGAACATTGAAAGCTACATAAATATTAATGACAATATAGCAGTAGGTATCATATGAGCTCTATTATGAGCATCAAACACCACTTAAATTAACTCTTGCCTAATAACCTAAACACCGCCAATGATCAATGTCAAAATAAATGAGCGACACTGAAGTTGCCGAATGACCAAAGATAAAAGGATACCTTAATGATGGACGGATGAAAAAATGTATGGAGACATAGATAACGAATATGTAATGCGGTGGCTTATGGTATGTACCTTGTACCTAAACAATATCAACATTATCCCAATATTATCTATTGATTTTCTTTGTATATGTAAGTTATCCCCTCAAGTAGCCACTCCCACTCCTTCATATATTCTTTTCCTCTCATATACTCATGTATTCATCACTTCTTTGAATTCTTCTGTTGTTGTTTACACGCGGTCTTATGCCTAGTCCAATCAGCCCTTTGACACGACTTCGAGCAATATTGAATCCCCTTACATGCATTGCATTTCATCACCTTCTCCTTGAATTGTTTACAGTATCCGCAGACTCCAGACTTTGATTCGGAAGCGCTCTCTTTCGTATCATCATCAACCTTACTTTGTTCATCTTTCAAACAATCACATCCGTTACGCTTGTCAAAGAATTGAGTTGTTTTATAAACCTCATTACCACGCAAGTCCTTCATCGCACTGGTATCCTTCTTTTCCCAAAATATCACTTGGCAGCTTACGACAGCTGCCATTTTAGAGAATCGGTCATCATTATGCTTCTTTGCCTGAAGAAGGTAATCAGTACCAAGTGCCACGAGACAACCACATACTATCTTACGTACATCCTCCTTGTCGTGATTTGGAAGGACACGTGAGTGATCACGTAGTAATATCTTAACAATTGCTCCATTCACTTTCACCGGATCGATCAATGAGGTCGTGGACAATACATGATTCAACGTATCTTCAAAGGCCGGCATAAACTTTTCATATACGTTCAAGGCTTCCCCTGGTGAAACCGTCAGCGAATCCATGGTGTTCTTGTCTGCTGACCCATGATTACAGGCCCCAAATCTCTGATGAGATGAATAAGTTGCAAACATTTGACGAACCATTTTGTCCTCTTTGATATGCTCTGTTCCTCTCTGATCTGGTCGTTCCTCCTCGCTACTCTTAGCCGTGCTATCATTAGTAGCCGATCGGGATTGGATATCCCTCAAGCATGAACAATTGATACGACTTCCAAAGAATAGTCTTGCCTTCGTATCCGTATCCACGTGCATATTATTGTATCGTTTACCACCATATGCACTTCTCTCCTCAAGATCGACAACCGCATATGCAACAGCCATTGCCATATTATCACAACGGGTATTCTTCTTAAGGATAAGGTTTGTTCCAAGGGATACAAGGTACGTATGGATCTTGTCAGTGTTACTGTGGTCATTCCAAATAGGCCTGAAGAGAAGAAGTGAGTGTGTAAGTGTTATATATGAAGCGATGAACATGAAACATAACAAACTCCATACTTACATGGCAACATTGTCCTATTGAAGCATCAGATCAAATCTAAGATTATGAGAAGTTGAGAAGATCATCAATACGTCCTTAAACAACAGCACACATCATTTCGAAAACAATACACATAATAAACTTACCCTCATTAGATGTAATATCTTTTTGTGCCACAATGGACTAGGAGAAGTAACCGCATCCTCATCAGGTGACGTGTATTGCGGTTCCAAACCAGTTGTATGCCATTTAAATCTGGAATCGGCAGACATATTCAACGCATTTTCATACCCCGATACACATAACATACCAACCTCACAATCAATTGTAGGGATTTTATGTCCATGACGACATTTCGAATCCGGTTTAAAGGCAACACAATTTTCCATCATATCCCCCATCATACTCTGCATCATGTCAATCATCTTGTCGGCAGCTCCACCCTCATTGTCATCCCCTGCATCATTACTATTGCTAGCCGACATTTCACCAACATTACCATTATTACTCTGTATATTTTGTAATGCATCACTCATACTATTCATCATCATTTCAAGTATAGGGAAGTCATTATTTCCACTAACATTTTCTTCACGGTTATGTGACAATCCTCCGCTACCACCATCCGTGGTGGTCTTTTCCTTCTTCTTCTTCCCTTTGCTCTTCTTCTTCGATTGTTTTGGCATGATGATAGTATTGCAACTTTCACTATAGTTTTAGTTTTGTTGTGTTTTAGGTTTGGTAAATAATATGACCACAAACAACCGCCAATCAAGCTATAGTAAACCCCCGAGTATTAGTGACAATATAGCAGTATATGAACTCTATTACTGGACATCAAATCGTCCACTACAACAACAACACTCTCATGCAACGCTATGTTGCCGAAGGATACCACTCATATGTACCTTACCATGAGAGTGTAAAGTTTGAGTCTATCTTGTTACCTACAACGTCTAATGTCAACAATAACTATAGACTTAGTGATATGTATCTAAACAATACCATGTTATCTACTTGATGAGCTTTCAATTGCCTCCCGTACCCTTTCCTCGAAGCTAAATCTCCTAGCATACTTTACTGGAGATCTACCATTGAATCTCATTGAATCACTAATAATAGAATCATTCACTTTCTTTGCCATATTGTCCAATCGTTTCATTTCATCTTCATATTGATCTTTTGTTGATTGTAATACTACAAATTCATCTGGTGTTACTTGAGCTACATTCCCTTGACTTAGATATGATAACCGAATCTCTCTCTTTAATTTCTCCCATGCCGAATCTAATGCTTGACGACGTTCGACACTCTCTGGTTTTATATTATTATCAGCAAGTATCTTTGAATGTACATAATCATGATATACACCTAATGTACGTGATGCATCCTTATGTCTATCATATGTTAACTTTTTATTCTTCTTTGAACTTCCGATAGATTCATCTCCTTTGGAGTGCAACCATTCGGCTATTTTATTCTCGGCTACCTTGTCAATAGCATTATAGGATGGGATAGTGGTGTGTATGTGTCGTTGTTGTTGTCCAAGAGAAGTACGACAAGTAGTTGGCAATCGATTTAATACCCTTAGAAGCATCTGTTATGTTGTGTGTTGATGATGTGTTTGTGATTTAACTTTTCTTTCTGATGTTGTTTGTTGTGTTTGTTTGATAAGGGGTGGATAAACGATTCAATCAAAAGTGTTACTTATACTCCAACTGTGCTACAAGTACTGACTTGTCGGATAAAGTGGTCTTGCGTATTGCAACTTTTGTTGTGTTTGTGGTAAGTATCCTCTGGGTTTGTAAATATATAACCACGGACAACCACCGTTCAAACGATGAATAAACCCCGACTATTAGTGAAAATATGACCGTATATGAACTCTATAGTGGACATCATGGTCTAAGTATAAAGGTCTACAACTCACTATTCTATGCTATGCTAACAAAGTTTGCAAAAGGATACCGCCACCATGAGAGTGTAATAAAAAATGTGAAATTTTGTTGAGGATTTGAGTTGCTATTGTATGACGTAGCATAGAGCGGCGGCGGCAAACAGTAGTAGTATACTAATTCTAACAATGATGCAATATACATGTGCAGCTATCGTAGTTGCATTAGCGGTCGTGGGTAGCAACTGCGGCGTATCAGCATTCACACCACAAAGAATATCATCCATACAAACAACTTCAAATTTTATAAAATTATCTTCAACTCTATCCAACAACAATAATGAAATTAATAACAATAACATAAATAATGAAGATGAAGAGATATCATTTACATCAGCAGTATCCAACGGATGGCAACCTGAACGTGGATCCTTCGCTGGTATAACTCGTCGGTCACCATCTACACAACGTTCCTCCACCAACACAAACACACAATTATCAATGATAGGCGTTGATTCCTCACAGGTTACAATGCCAGACGGTGGATTATCACCCTGTATAATAAAGGTAGTAGGTGTAGGCGGTGGTGGGTGCAACGCAGTCGATCGTATGCTTGATACTCGTGTTTCCGGAGTTGACTTTTGGGCTATCAATACCGATGCACAGGCATTAGGACGGAGTAAAGCCAAGGGTGCCAAGGTATTAAATATTGGTACAGCTGCCACTCGGGGATTAGGTGCCGGTGGTAATCCTGACATTGGACAATTGGCTGCTGAGGAAAGTCGTGCTGAAATTAGTGCCATGGTGGAAGGTACGGATTTATGCTTTGTTACCTCTGGTATGGGTGGTGGAACTGGTAGTGGTGCTGCACCTGTGGTAGCTGAGGTTTCCAAAGAGGCTGGAGCATTAACAATTGGTATTGTAACCAAACCATTCCGATTTGAGGGTAAACGACGTATGCGTCAGGCAGTTGGGGCCATTGAACGATTGAAACAACATGTTGATACTGTTATTGTTGTTAGTAATGATCGATTATTGGATATTATACCAGAGGATACACCCATGAATCGTGCGTTTGCGGTGGCTGATGATATATTACGTCAGGGTGTGGTGGGTATATCTGAAATTATTGTCAAACCTGGATTAATCAATGTGGATTTTGCAGATGTGCGTAGTGTAATGAGTGATGCTGGTACGGCATTAATGGGGATTGGAATTGGTAGTGGGAAGACTGGTGCCGAGGACGCGGCCACGGCGGCTATATCCAGTCCATTGCTTGATTCGAGTATTGATAATGCACGGGGTGTGGTATTTAACATTAGTGGTGGTGAGGGTTTGAGTTTAACTGATGTTAACAAGGCGGCTAGGCTCATTTATGATTCAGTTGAGGAAGATGCTAATGTCATCTTTGGGGCATTGATTGACGAGTCGTTAGATGATGCTATTAGTATTACAGTGCTGGCCACAGGGTTTGCTGATACGGGTAAAGAAAATTTGGAATTCTTAAATGATGTCGTGAGTGGGGGTATGATGGGGAAGGAGAAGAAGACACCGAGTATGTCAAGAACACAACCCGTTGCGGCTGTTGAGGAAGAGTTTGTTCAAGAGGAAGAACCAGAGGAAGAGGATCGAGTACCAACCTTTTTGAGAAATTTGAAGAGGAAGCAGTAAATGAACGAGTGTTGACATGTTTGTGGGTGTTAGGTGTAGGTCGTGATCTTTGACGATTTCGTCATTTGTAAAGGCCTGGGATTTTTGTTTATTTGTGAATTGTGAGTGGGTTAAGTACATATTAATCATTCGACATTGTAAGGGATTATATAATGAACATGAGACGAAGTCAAGAAAAAGTAAAGTCCATGTAAATAGGGGAAGACAGCTAGCGCTACAGATAGGAATATGAAATGTTAATCATCACTATCATCTATTGTAAGTCTAATTTAAGTGCCCCATTGCAGTTATCTTCTTCTTCTCCCGGTGGCTCTCTTTCTTCTTTTGTCCAACTTCCCTTTGGCTTCTACATCCTGTATACTACCTGCCTCAAGCTTTAATACACTTTCGGCACCCTCTTTTCCACTTTTAACCGCAGAACTAACCATACTTGCAAGATGCCACATACCCCCATCTCTATCTAGTCCATGTGAGCCAGCCATATCGTCGTGCATCTCTGCCACCTCTCTCATTACTTTAGGATCCAAGTCAAAAGCAAATGGATTATTATGCCCAGTCTCCTCTTTAAACCAATCATCGAATTCTTCATTAGACATACTTCTTTTTACTTCAGCTTCACTTTTCAGTATACATTTACCAGTATCCTCACATTCTTCTAATGATTCCAATGCCTTTCGACAACGCATGAATATATCTTGTGATTTCTTTTGTGTTGCCTCACAATCATCACCAACTGTATCTGGGTGGTGTTTCATTGCAATAACTAGGAATGACTTTTTAGCTTGTTTATAAGTTGCATCTTTCGGTATATTTAATGTTCGGTATGGACATGCTGCTTTTATCTTTACCCGTGAGGAAAAGTTATACCGCTGCATATGATTTCCTTTGAAATAATTGTATGTTAAGACTTGTCTCATTGGAGGAAGAGTTGATATGTTATTGAGCATACATCTGCAAACTCTTGCTCCTATCTTGTTTATCATATTATTGGCTCTTCACCAAAGTTTCCTCTCCCCAGACAATAATACCAAACCTTGACCTTTGAGGAAGATGTGTTTTTTTTTTGCTTGAGTCTGAGTGGTATATCTTTACTTGTATTAACGCTACGGCCTCCAAAGTACCACCAATCAGTAGATCACAAAAAACTGATTATGTAGGCGATTTATCGATGTTACCGAGATCTAGAGCGCTAATTCACATACTCTTCTTTCAACCATACATACCGATGATCACTACTCATTCAACTTTTTGGCTGAGGATACCTTTGGTTTCCATACAATACTCTCATAATTTTTTTAACACAAAAAATGTATGTGTTCAGAAAGATGGTGGTGGCGGATTAGTATTACAAACGACAACGAAAGGAAGGCCTGCACTTAATGATACAGTATCGCACGTATCAACATATCTATCAATATATATCACGAGCCATTTTTGCAACATCACCATCTGAAATAAGATCGAGCAGAATATTAAGTTAATAGAAACACCCTGATAGCGTTGTGTTGTTGGTATTGGGCCACATAGAATAGATACAAGCTGATAACAAGGAACCATACAGAACAACATGCCACCATCACAACCTTCTGTAACAAAGCGTTTGAAATGTGGATCTAATGTCAACAATGCAGAAACTAATTGCAATACATCAAACACAAACATCAACCTCCTTTCACTACCTAATGAAGCCCTCAACCACATATTATCATACAGCACACCACGGAATGAATGCCAGGTATGGGAGTGGATTGGTATACTTAGTCAAATATGCCGATCCTTCCGTCGATTTAGAAAACCATATGCACCAACTCGGATAGTATTAGAGGACTTTAAAAGTTATACTCGCCTAAACAGTAGTGAGAGATTCGACGCTCGAATAGGAATTCTTAGATCTCTTCGTGATTGTAGTTGGAAACGAAAATATTTGAAGGAGTTTCATGTGAATCCTGATTCTGTTCTTGGATTTGAAGTAATAAAGCAGTGTTGCAATGAAATACGTGCATTGCTTAGGACCCTTCTCACTACACCATCGTCTTTTCCGGAGCTTGAATGGCTAGATATTGAATTGCAATCTGATCATATTGCTAATTATGGTCTAGTTGATTCAGAATCACTACCGCTTATACCACCTGCATTGCCAGCTCTTCAAAAGCTTTGCCTGAGTAAATGTTTCAAAGATGGCGAGGAAGAGTTTAACAAAAACACCCCGTCCAGATTGTCACAATTCTTTTGGAGTTTTCAGACACCTTTGACTTCCTTATCTATTTGTGGACCAATGTGGATTACCGATGCCCATGTCGACGCAATCATGACATGTGTCGGTCGGAACTTAGTATGTCTTGAGCTGGTAAGCTGTGTAGCTTATGATGACGATTATGAGTATGGAGAAGCACGCCTTACTGATGATAGTATGTACCAAATTGCCAAGCGTTGCAATAACCTTGAATCATTCTCAATGGTCGACTCAGAGATAACAGAGTTGGGTCTTAGATGGGTTTGCGAAAATAACCCAAACATCACAACTTTGAATCTATCAGCCAGTACACGTCTTTGGACTCCTGATGACAGTGCGTTCGATATTATATCTGAGCACTTGCCACGGTTAAAGGAGATCCGCAATTATTGGCCTAGTGGAAGACCGGATTGGTTCACAGATGATGGCCTGATTTCCCTTGTGAATGCCCAAGAGAGGGAATCAGGTGGTTCGGGTATCTTCCTCAAACTTATTGGTTTATCCAATTGTGATAGGTTTCTGCCACAGCTTACCATCACAGGAATGAAGCATGTCATTGAAAAGGGTGTAAAGGAAATTGAAATTGACGAGTCTCCACTCCATGAAGTCACTCTCCAAGGCTCAATTGTCAACTTGGGCTCTGATGTAAAGCTTTACAAACCGCATTATGTTCATCATATCGATGGTAGTCTTTATGAACGTGAAGCTGTCGAATATTAAAAGACAAACAGAGATTGCAGATGAATAGCGTTGAAACATAACAAGATACTTAGCAATAGCAATAATCTTACAATCATACTCATGACTACCGTACTCAGTTTGAGCAAATCGGTTGGTCTTTGCATATCCTATGGTATCCTCTCAAGATAGATGGAAGGAAGACCATCTACACAATATATTGCATATAAGGCCGAAGACTAATAACCAATCTAACCATTACATAATGTTAGGAGAGATCTCCTTCTCTCCAGATATCCTCTGCTCTGGTCATTCAAGCCTTTGAGAAGTAAATTTTCTCTAGCTAGGTATGTAGTAGAGGTGGGGGCGGGTATCGTAGCAGTTTTATGTGCTCGATCAAGCACCACCTGTCCCTGCCTAATAATAAGGAATGAGCTTTATGTAGAGGAGAAGTCAGCTTGCCCATAAATCGTATTGGCTGCGTAATTGGCAGTGAAGAATTGCAGATCAGACGATACTAATGTTGGGTTCTTCAGTATATCCATATACTCTCATAAAATATTTGGACGCATATCATATCAATCATTATCTATAGTGTTAGATATTCATGTCATCTGAACTACACAACCATATTTCCAGATATAAATATACTGCAAAGCATACCAATTATTTATTATAAGGTTTAGTTCAGCTGCTGTTGCAATAGGATACCAATATACTGATATACAAGATGTATTCTAACAATAATCAGTATTACAAATCTTCTTCTTCAATCCCCAGCAATGCTAATAATAGATGGGGACAACAACAACCACAACATCAAGCACATACTACGAATGTAAACAATGCAAATTTATCCAATATATTATCATTAGTCGGTGGCTTACAACAACCACAGCCTCAACCATCATCAGAAATTGATAATCTAAAACAGACATCAAATGCCAATTATGTACATCCAGATGCACAACATGCTGATGCGGTGTTACGTGCCAAGGCAATTGCGGCACATATGAAGGCTAAACAAATTGCTGCTGGATTTCAAGGTGGTAAAGGCCATCCTCCGGTTGTACATCACGATACTATGATGAAAGCTTCTACTTCGTATTCAAGTTTGGCAGATAATAATACTCCGATTATTGGCAATAACAAAGATATATCCAATAATGCTGCAATGAACAACACTGCAAATTCATGGTCATTACCAGATAGTTTACCACCAACTTTGAATACATTAGATAATAGATATAAGGCCCCTCCTTCTTCTCATTCTTTACTACCACCAACTCAAGCTATTGCGGCAGCTAATAATAACTTTAGTTATAAGCCTGCCAACATTGCTACTCAGCAGCAGCAACATATAGATGAACTAAGAATGTTAAACATGGATGGATCCAAACAACCAATACTACCTCCTACATCACAAACATTGGGTAAATTCCATCCGTTAAAAGAAGAAGATAGTGATGAGGCATCATTATTCAGTGATACTGACGATAACAAGAGAAGAGATGAACATATGAAAGAGTTGCACAAGTTAAATATGGATGGATCACCTACTGTTACTAAAGCTATTCTCAAGAAACTACCACAGGATGGAGATGAGAAGAAGGAAGAAGAGGAAGTAGATTCAAATGATGAATCTTTATTTGGAAGTTCTTCTTCCTCATCTGATGATGAAGATGAAGTGTTTGGTCAAGAATCATCACATGTTCAACATGCCAAGATTATGGATAAAGTACAGGCTGTTGCTTTGCCCCTTAAGTCAGCGGATGAAAAAGCAACCACTACTAAAGAAGCACCATCGAGAAGGGGTAAGGATGTTGCTAGTTTGCAACGCCGGGGAGTTACCAAACCATCAAGTGAAGTTAAGAAGCAGAAGATTCATATATTTAATCCCCCAACCTTAAAGGGGGATAAATCCGAAGATGAAGATGCAAGTTCTGATGATGGTTCAGTCTATTCCGAAGGGGATTCAAAGAAGAAGAAGAAACCAACAGGCAGCAGTAAGAAATCGGGAGGTCTATTGGGTGGATTACTAAGCAAGGTTGGATCCAAAGACAAGGCTCAAAGCAAGTTGTATAGAGAGAGTACAAAGAATATTAAACGTCGAGATACAACTATCAAGGATCTAACACCCGATACTAACAATAGAAGTAGTGAGAAGGAGAAGAAGTTACAAAAGTTTTTACAACGACAACATGGAGCTGATGCGTTGTCAGGGAAGACTAATGTGGAGTTGTATTCAACCCCATCATCAACAACTACAAAGGCCGTACCCAACACGGACACAGCATTGACCACAAAGAAGAAGAAGAAGCCAACCAATAATAACGATTGGCAATACTCCTCTCAAGAAGCAAAGTGGAATAAAAACTATACCATAATACAACAATACATATCCAAACATGGCCACTCAGACATACCAGAAGGTCATTCATTACACAAATGGGTACAATCCCAGCGTAATATATGTCTACGATGGATAGCCGGTGTTAACAAGAATGAAGATTTGGTGGGTAGTCATTTACAACGATATGTACATGTCTATAAATTACATTCAATTAACTTTGATTGGGGTAATACTGTTGATAGAAGAGTGTTACATGATGTACTTGCCGTGGTGGATATGAATTTAAGTCCAGCACAACGGGAGACATTGTTTCCCAAGATGATAAAGAAGAAGTTGCCTAAACAGAATCTTGCTCTTAAAAAGAGAAAGGGATTAGTCAAGAGTGAGTCGGTGTTTGATTCGATATCATCCAAACGTAAACAAGAACGTGACGACACTCGTTATCAAGGAAAAAAGTTGGCTAGGAATGTTACGGATCACAATTCAAGTGATGAGGGTGGTGGCAGTGTAAACAAGGAGAGACCGTCTCGAGATGAAGATATCATCGAGTTTACGGATATTGATTCCGACAGTATATCTTGGAATGACCACACAAAGAAACCAAAGAAGAGACGTAAGGCTGCTCTTAATAATATGCCTGCCAATCAATGGGTACACTTACTCATGAAGTTTAAGGAACGATATACATCAAGCAGCAAGGTACTGCCATCTTCCAACAAGTGCTGGTCTGATTTAACCAAGGCTGGAGATGACGAGGAGGAATCAATTGATCTATCCGCTCTTGTCCGGTCGAAGATTGTCGAAGAGCAGCTACAGAATAGTATCAATGAGGCGGCTGCTAAAGCATCGTCTGAGGAAATGATGACCATTAGTGAATTGAAGAAGTCAAAAGAAGGATCCAAGGAGGCGGCCAAGGCAAAGGCATCACCCGAGAAGTCAAAAACATCAACATCACAAGAACCTCTTCGAGTATTAAAGAATGGAAAAAAGGTTTATGCAGGAAAGTCCGGGTTTGTACTTCTTTATCATATGAATTCATGTGTCCAATAAAACTCTCGGTGATTTGGATACTTCATATGAACTCAGTTTGTCTTTATTTGACTTCCTTGTAACCCACATGCACTAACATAAGTTACTGTCCCTCTCTTTCATCTTCATAATTCCGATAACGCGCATCTTCCAGCTTGGTGGAAGACTTCAGCAAGATCTAGTGCACCTGTATTCTACCCAGGTGTTGTGGCATCATCCAAGGTAGTACTAAAGGGAGGAGAATCGACAGTCCTATATAATATTGACTATGATGACGGTGATAAAGGCAAAGATATTGATGGTAACTTAGTCAAGACAAGGAAGACATATCTTCGAAAGAATCTCAAGCCATTTCTCATGGCAGAAGACGAGGTTTATGCAGCATGGTGGGAGGATGAGAAGAGAGATAAGGCTGCAACATGGCACCCAGGTGTAATCAAGAGTGTTGTAGAATTCTCATATGGTGGAGAGTACGGTCCTATTCGAAAGTATGATGTAGCCTTTGATGATGGTGACAAGTTGGACTCGATTGAGGATTACTTTGTCATGAACAAGAAGGATTATCTCATCTCTGTCAGCAAGGAGGATAGAGAATGGATGGGTGTTGAGAATCGACTAGAAAAGTCACCAATCGATAATTGGGAGAAGTATGCCGGAGTTTGGGTATCAACAATTGATGGTGAAGAACAGCTATTTGGTCAATTGTCTGGTAAGTCGTATGTGTATGTTCATGTTGGCACTGTCGACACTCACACCTCAATTTGCTCCTCTATAGATGCTTTAAGAGCTTATGACAAGTATACTGTTCGCCGCAAGGGAGTAAAGACTAAGGAGAAGAACCTTAACCTTCCAGAAGAGTGGGCATTCCCGACACCGTTTGGAATCTGTCCTCCTGTCCATATAGGAGTCGGTGACGATGACAGTACTTGTTACTCATCTCCCAAGGCCAGCTCCAAGAAGAATAAACGAAAGAGGGAAGATTTAGAAGTTATCGACTTGGTTGAACCATCCACCACAGAAATAAAATCTCTATCCCCTTCATCTGCTGATACAGAAACCAAAGAATGTGGTGACTGCAATAAGGTCAAGCCCAAGAGAAAGTTCAGCGAACGGGAATGGGCAAAGGAGGATGATGGTGATCGGCAGTGTGAGAAATGTGTTAAGCTTGACAAGTTGTTAGCACAACATCGCCGACAGAACGTCCTTCCGACAACAAAACAGCAAGTGGCAACTACCACGCCAAAAGCGGAAGAGGTAGACAGTCATCCAGTATTGGGATCTAGATCATCAACCAAGGCTATTCTCAATCTCATGGATAGCACCGGTACCGACAAGAGTGAACCTGCTGCTCATCCTGCTAAGGCTAAGGCCACCCATAGAGCCAAACCTCAATCTAAAAGGTCATCCTCGACCAATCAAGCACAACCACTAACTGAAAAAGAGTCAAAGATCCCTGTTTTACCAGCATCAGAGTTTGGAGAGGGCTGGAAGGTTCGGAAAGTACCTCGTTCGAAAGGCACACACGTTGATCCTTACTACTATTCGCCAATCATGGGCTACAAGTTTAGATCCAAAGCTGAAGTTGGACGATTTCTTGAACATCTTGAAGAGGCAAATGGAGATGAATCAATAGCAATCAATGGATTCAAAGGATCAAAGAAGAAGGGACCAAGCAAGAAAAGGCAAGCAACATTATCACAACAAAGTAATGCACCTCCAAAGAAGGCTAGGCGTCCTTCGGTCACGATAGCATACATTGAACCATCTCAAGGTTCTGGAAGTTCAGATTCAATGGACAAGGGGGGAGAGGAAGTATCGAAGAAAGAAACCAAGTCAAGGTCAGAAGAGTCAACTACTCAATACATGAAACCAATAATAAAGAAGGGTGAGAAGATCTACGCTGTATGGTCTGGACCGGATGGCAAAGGAGAGGTTTGGTACCCAGGAAGGACTTGGGACTCTTCAGAAGAACCAAGGAGTGATGAAGGCTATGGACCAATTCGGAAATATGATATAGTATTCGATGACGGCGATATGGAGCCTGGTAAGTTCCAACTGAATGTATGTCTGTCAATAACAGAGGCTAACCTTTCTATACTCACATCTCATGTTCCCCTTTTGAAAGATGTTGGTGAGATTTGGGTGTCCAAGAAGGCTGAGTATGAGGTAAGCATTGCAAAGCCAGAAGATACTTGGATCGGTGTTACCAACGTACGATTCGAGTATAGCAATGATGAGTATGCCCGATTGATAGGTTGGTACAAGACAACTGTAGGGGATGTGAATCGAGTCTACACATCACTACGAAGCGCTTTACGGGCATATGATAAGTTCATTATCGAAAGTAAAGGCAAAGACAAAGTTTCAGCAAAAGAGTTGAACTTTCCAGAGGAGCACTTATGAAAGTAGGCATTTTAAGCTTAAGCAGTATTGACTCTTTTAAGATACTATCATTTCATGTCCTACTCACTAGATCTCTGTTGCAATCACTGCCATCGCCACTACCTCGGAGAAGAGTTCAGGGAATAGAGGCGGCTCCCCAACAGGATACCAGTTGAGGTATCCTCCCCCTTTTCTCCATCCCTCACCCTCAATCAAAAAGCAAGAGCAGAACAATATCATCGACTGCAGAGAGACTAGTGTGTTCTATCTAACGATTTAGATTAGCAAGATTACCATAAGTGTTATCAAAGATTTGGTCTGCTTCGTCGGTTAGTCCATAAATTCAAGATTAACAAAATAATCACCAAAGATACTTCTTGACTTTTGATACATCAGCATACATCAATCTATATCCATCTCGTATTACATCGAGCTATTCCTAAAACATCAAAGTATACATCTCTTATTAAATCAAGCTATTCACTTAACGATTCACAACTCTAATCAATCACTTAGACATACATACTAAATCAGCTATCTGTCAAATATAAAAGTATGGGTTCATCATCATCAAAACAAACTTCAACAGGTACACTACCAAGTAATGCCCCAAAACCATTAGAGAACAATATAGACAAACAAAAATTGCCATCACTGAATAGGGAGAAAGTACTTGGAGCTAGAGTACCCCCGTCTGTTCAAGGTGTAACAAATGGGAAACAATTGCTAACAATAATTTTTGACGGTAAAGAACATAAAGTTACAATACCAGCGGGCCTCAAAGCAGGGGATGCATTCAAGTTCAATGTAAAATATTCTGAAGGGGATAAAGTATACACGTCAACATTGCCTTCACTGCCAGGTATGGAGATTGTAGAAGCTAAGCCTGTTATCTTTGGTAGTGTATCCTTAAGTCATCGAGGAGGCCATATGGGGGCTGGTAACGTCTCCGAATTAATGAATGATGCAAAAGAGAAGTTGATAGAACAATGTATGAAAGTAAATTGCAATGCAGTGCTTGGTATAAGCTTTACTGTTACAAATGATTCGAGTGGTGAAAGAGGAGAGTACAAGATAGTTCTAGTGACATGTTGTGGCACACCGTGCGTTGTTCAGAGTTTAGAGGAGAGGAATGCATCAAGTAGTAGCGGTAGTAGAGTTGTCGCCTCATCAATACCAGTAGCTCTCTCTGCTCCCTACATACCAACAGTTGTGGCCGAATCAATATGACCGAGAGTATATTTATATGTATTAATAGATAAGATAGTAAGCTTCATGTTAAAGATGAGTTTTAGGTTTCTCCTATTCTTGTATAACTGGTTGAGTAGACAAAGTCTTCTTATCCTGACCATTATCATTCTCTCGAGTTAATCCCATCGGTGTTGATATACACGATATTAAATCATCATCCATGTTTGTATTGAATGCTAAAGTATCCGGAGGAGTCCAACCTGGATCACCTGGTAGTAATGGCTGCTTCTTCGCTTCTTGAGTTGTATTATAGGTTTGATCACGAATCTTCTTGAGGTATATCTCCACATCAGGGTTAGATTGTACCTCCCTGTCATCTTGATCGGGAGCTTCATTCTTCTCCTTAGCGGTAGTAGATGTCTTGTCTGACTGAAGAACTGTCACCGGTAGTGATTGAGCAGTACCATCCTCCTCCTCAGATGCTACCAATCGTATACATTGACTCCATTGACTCTTTTTAATCAGCTTTGTACAACCTGCATTACTTAATACAAAAGTCATAGACTCTTCTACTTCTCCTTGTTGTAACTGCGGTGGTCTTGTGATAAGACTTTCCTCATCTACTTGTGTTTTATATGCCAAGATAGAGTAGGTATATGATCCATCAGATCTTTTAACAAAGGCAAAGTCATGACTTGACAATTTGCCGATACTCTCGATAGCACGTTGAGTATCCGTTTCAATAATCATATGAGATGATGAACGGGCTGTATCACCGAGGTTGTAATCATGTCTAAATCCCAAGTGTTGTTTGTTTGACCCCTCGTCTTCTCCTTGCTGCCCTTGCTGCTGTTGTTGATGATGTTCAAAATCATTCTGACTAGCATATTTAGAATCACTTCGGGTAGACTTTGATGCATTGGATGACGACGATACAGTAGGATTGGCAACTAATGCAATAACCTCTTGAGCATGTGATAATTGTCTTCTTGTTTTGGTCATGAAACTCAATCTCCTTTCTCCTCCTCTTTCTTCATGCCCCTTGTCTAATGTATCACGAACCTCACCACCCAAGTTAAATGTCATGTTACTCTTATTATGCTCGTCTTGACCTTGTGTTGTTGTACTATTATTATGAAAAGATGATACATTGTCTTGACTCTTGGTACGTCGGTAAGTCTGCCCTACTGGTAAGGGTCCTTCTCCTTCTTGCTTCATTGTCGTTGGTATAATATCAAACGGCAATCCTTCCCTTGTTGATTCAGATATATCCAATAACTGCTGAAATGAAGTATTAACATTACCTTCCTCTTCCTCTTTCGATAGCCGTTTAACTAACGAAGAGCTTAATCCAAAATCATTTGATCTACTCCGTCTTCTTCTTGCTGGTTTCCTACTTCCTTCTTCTTTACCTTTCTGCTGCTCATGCTGCTGTTGGAGTTGTTTGGGAGGTGGCGGTGGATACTTTATTAACTGCTGCCCGGCACTTGCATTAGCTGCTGAGGTTACTCGTTCGAACTCCTCAGGGGTATACATGACAAATTCTGATAGATTGTTATTGCTTTGTGATAATACTCTTGGTGGCGGAGGAGGTGCTACCTGTTTCTGTTGTTGATTTCGTTTTGGCGGTGGTGGAGGAGGTTGAGAACGGATAGATGCTACCGTCCTTGGATTGTTGGGTGATTTACTACCATTTGATACTGTAGAATTGTTAGTTGGAAGAGATATACCATTTTGCTTTTGACTACTTGTTTCAACATTCTGAGAAGCATTTTGCTGTTGAGGAGGAGGAGGAGGTGCCGGTATAATATGATATATCTCACGAATACTATTAACTAATTCTGAATTCAAATCATAGGATCTCCTATCCTGATTCTGCTGCTGCGCAAGTTGCCTTGTTGTTGGCACATTATTGCTGTGCGGTTGACTATGCTGTGTTGATTTTTTAGCAATGTTCCCCGAGTTGCAAATAACTGGTTGATAAACCGCCCGTCGTCGTTCTAACAATGGCGGTGGACTACGACTTTGTTTTGTCGTACGATCTGCAAGTCTTCTATCAGAAGTTGGGCGTTGTAATCGACCTCTACTTGATGATCTAGATTGATTATTGTTTTGTGCACAAGATGTGTTCACTTTTTCTTCTATCTGTGTATTAGAATGAGATGTCGGCACTGAGCCGCTGCGGCTGCCTCTGACATCATTAGAGAATGGTGGTGATGGCATACCCTGTGATATATATCTTGGAGCTGTATTAGATCGTCCCGCCTGCTGAGAAGTTCTTCCTCGACTATTATTAGGCCTACTATGACTTTGAGATTGAGATAATGTTGGTCGATTGTAAATCGGGCTCGGCGATGGACTGTTGCCCGTTGAATTTGATCTAGCAAATGGATTCCTCCATCGTCGTTTACCACTACTGCTAGAGGATGATATATTAGTTGGACTCATACGAGAGGATAACATTTGAGAGGGGGGTGAACTGTTATCATTTCTTTGATAATTTTGTTGTTGCAAATCATTGCATGAATTACTATTATTTCGATGAATCGAAGAACGACTGCGAGACCGGACTCGCTGTTGCCGTATAGGAGGCGGTGGAGGAGGATTAGTAGAGCTGCTTACCATCATATATCATTGCATTCCCAAGATGGTCACTTTATGCAAAAACAGGATTATTATATCCGATATTCTCACCTAACGGCATTCAGGCAGTTCTATTATGATCGATTGGATGCTCCAATGAGACGTCGATACCGGGGTTCGTAGGGTAACCGTTTGGCGAGTTGAGATCCTCATTCTTACCAAGCAAACAACAAATACCTCTCGTCATTGTCGTACTTGCATATCTCGCATCGCCCCTATCCTCTTTGCTTCGGAATAAATAATCGATTCGATATCGAACCAATCATGTCCTGTCTATGTATCGGAGGGGTATGTATCCCCTACTCGGCATTATTACCATGTCTATTAATCGGGTTACAATGGGTAGCCTCTCAATTTGCAAAAGTGGGCTTATTGCCCGATTTTGTTGCAAAGCTTTTACGTATGCAGAACAGAAAGAAATTAGATGATAGTTGTGATGCAAATGGATGTTGCGGTAGTAATTCAAAGCGGAGTGAGAGTGTAATTACAACCGCTACATCTAACACTACATCAGACGAAGATGATACCGATAATGAGGTTAAAGTTGGACATGTAGAAACATTACAAAGATGGGAAGAAATATACACTGCATCCAAATCATCGTCAAATAACAATAAATCATCTATACTATTTGTGAAGTTCACTGCCGATTGGTGTAAACCATGCAAGGCAATACAGCCTGCATATGTTTCAGCAGCATCGTCACATAAAAATTGTACATTTATTACATTAGATATTGATGGTGACGATTGTGACATGTTAACGGGTAAATTAAAGGTGGCTATGATGCCCACGTTTGTTTGTTTTAAGGATGGTATTGAGGTGGGTAGGATGAGTGGTGGTAATTCGGGTGACAAGTTGAATTGTTGGGTTGCTGATATGTGCAGCGGCGAGAAGAAGGAGTGCACCACAAATTGTTGTTCGTAAATTGACATTAGTTTTTGCTTGGGCATATATAGATATTTTGTTGGTTGATGTACATAAATATTTAATAGTTGTTAAGGGGTATGTAGAATGTGGACAAAACAATAATCCTTTAATACGTATTAAAATGACTATGAGAAAGTAAATGTTCCTTTTCACAGTTTGAACAAAATCCATGCCCACATCCCTCCCATTTACACCGATATGTTTCTGGAACACATGACGCGCAAAAAGGTTCAAGAATACAAGGACAGGAGTTATTATCCCTTGCACAACTCTCGCATATACACTGACCGCAACTATGACAAGATTCTTTGCAACCAGAGCAACATAGTTCTCCGCAATCGCCACAGAAACTAGATGAAATACAATCAACACAATAATCCTTCTCGCAATTATGACAAAAGTTTAACAAACCTCTTCCATCTTCTTCACAGTTGTCGCAAAACGAAGTCAAACATTTATAACATATAAAATTTTGTAGTCCACAATGGCCGTCAGTACTGATAATGACGTGTACACTAGTAATGCCAATTGATGTATCACAGGCTTTACATTTGCTTTGTCGGCTTGCCAAATGATTGCTGTATGTTCCTAAAAAGTTCGTGAGTTGTGTACTTCTACTGTTCCGCCACTTTCTTGGAAGTTGTAGATGCGTCATCGAGTTTCCTTCTGTATTAATGATACTCGTAAGAATCGGTAAAACTTCATCCTCAGAAATCGAAGGTTCTGGATACAATTCAGGCGAATTATGTTGACTAACTAATCCTAGGTCAAGTTGTTTCAATACGACAGAATCTCTCAATGGGCTCAATCCAGAGCCGTTTATATTAACACAACCTGTCAGCTTGAGACATTTGATATTGTTGACCGCAACTCTAACCCCACCAATTGTCAATATATCATGTATATCTTCGTCTGTTAACTTCTCAGCTAAACTATAATCAATATCACCAAAGTCAAGAGTTTCCCATAATTTTTCATCATTCGATAGAATTGTTAATTGCGATGCAGATGGAGACGCTATTGCAAAAATGGCTCGTGATATATTGGATAGATATGTTGCTACATGTGCTAGTGCATTATCTGGTAAGTCTGATATGTGTAGGCCTTCCTTTCGGCGTCGTTTGTTAGTGTTCATCTCCGCCATTGATAAAATTCTGAGAGTATCAAGGATACCAAAAGGCATGGCTGGGCTGCCGGATGGGCCTTGAGAATCAACATCATGAGTTCAATATTATATGTGGAGATTAGCGCTCTATCATCCCGGCAAATCGAATGATATATCGCCTACACTATCAGTATTCAATGTTCTATTGATTGGTGGTACTTTGGAGACCGCAGTTTGCAAGTGAAGATATACACTGGCAGTCACTTATCACGCAACAAACTTTACCTCTTTATCTAGCTCTAACGATGGCAAAGATATCAAGCTCGAGTTTCTACAACGAATATCATGGGCACAAGGTACACCACTTACAAACACTCTATCCACTATTACGGTCCAATTCTGATGCATTAATATTCACTGCCGGTGATAGTAGTTTAGACAATAAGTATTGGTTTAATGATAAATCAAATGCAGTTGGTGTATATAAAGATGTATTACAACCACCGACAATGATATGTGATGTTACATATCATTTGAATTCATTATTGGAAGATGATAATCGATACAACAAAGGAGCAGCATCATCAATATCAAGCAATACAAGAATCAAGTATGCGGCAATTAATACAGCTGTTGAGGCAACTACTTTAAATGAACGTTCATATAATCTACGTACACAAGATAAGTTCATACGGGATAACATCTCATCAGAAGATATACTAATAGTAAGTGTTGGAGGGAATGATATTGCCCTATGCCCGACGCCTTGCACAGTCGCCAGTGTAGCAGGATTGTTGTGCTTACCTACACGATGTTTAGAAAGTGGAAGATCGTATGGAAGTGTTCCGGTAAGGAGTAGATATCATCAGTGAACATGAATTCATTTTACTTTGCAGTGAACTAACCGACTTATATTCTAAAACAGATGAATGATTACTGCTGTGGATGTGGACCATCGTTGCTTTCTTGTACTTGCTCTTGTCCGCCATGTCTTGGTTACTTTCGTCATCTATTCGGTACACGGTAAGAAATGGAGACTTTTTGTACTATATATCACATACATATACATTCTGCACTGACAAACATCGATTCTTAACCATCAGAACTCAAAAGTATATAGAAGCATTAACAGCAAAGACAAAGCCGAAGAAGATACTAGTTTGTTTAATCTATTACCCAGATGAGAACAATACACCGTCATGGGCTAATGGTGCCTTAGGGGCTCTTGGATATAACAGAAATCCTGCAAAGATACAGCTGATATTACGAAAGATTTTTGAGGAGGCAACAAGGTACGTGCATTGAACTGTATAGACTGACCTCCTCTTTGCAATGCTTACTAACTTGATGAACAACTCTTGAACAAACAAGCACCATTCAAATTCCAGGTTCAGAAGTCATTCCAATTCCTCTTTTTCAGGCACTGGACGGTACCAGAAGTGAGGACTATGTTGCTAGAGTTGAGCCTTCGGCGTCAGGTGGCCGTAAGATGGCAGAATATATGCTAGATGTGATATATAATGGTACAAGAGTGATAAATAGCGGTGTCAATGGTTTGGGAATGGGAATATCTGCACCAACTACTTCGTTTATTGACGGTAGAGCTACATGATGTCGAAGGAGGGGGGGTATAGGGTCTATGTCTATGAGTATATCTATCTCCTTTTGTTCATACTTAGATCAAAAGAGAAGGAAAGTTAACATGCTTCTCTCTTTTGTTCACTACTTAAACTCAAAAAGCGAAGATTAGTAACATAATGCTTCTTTTGTTGTCTCTATTATATAGTTGCAGGTAGTAGTAGGAAACTATGTAGCAGCAAACAATACACCTAACTCAATTATTGGTGGCCCTGTAATAGTGCCTGAATTTTGCCCAATAAAGGTTTTTGAGTACCCTTTCCATCAAATCAAATCGTTGGTGTCAATGTTTTTGGCGTGTGTTATTATTATTAGATTGCAGAAGAAGACAAATCTAATAAGGGTGGATATATACAGCCATAGAGGCAGAAGTATTGTATCGTCGGGGTCCGGGCATCTCTAGTTGTTTCTGAGGGAAAGTATAAAGAAAGAGATTGCTGATACAAATTTACAACTGAAGAAGATTCATAACTTGGCCACAAAAGAGTATTTCTATCATGGATTTGGTAAGTGTGTTGTATGGTTTTATGATCCTATACTATATGAAGTATTGTTTTGCTTTCCTCATTGGGTGGCGTACCATTTATATACTGCTCATACTTTTGCTCACATCATGTGCACTCTTTCACTTTTGCAATATGTTGCAATTGTATCTTTGGTCTATCCTTTGCAATATTATACAATCAATAATACACAAACTAATAATAATGAACAATTATACACAGTCACGATCGATAAATCAAGATCGTTCATCTGAACTTCTCCTAGATAAAATGTTAGGAGAAGGATCATTCGGACAAGTATTTCGTGCAACACACATTGCCACCCAGGCAATAGTCGCAGTAAAGGTATTACCAGACCAAGGATTAGATAATAATGAAGAAACATCAAAGATTATGGGTGAGATTGATATATTGGCAAAGTGCAACTCACCATATATAGTGGGATACTTTGAATGCTTTGTATGTCCACCAAAATCGACAAAAGAAAATGGTGAAATGTGGATTGTAATGGAGTTTTGTGATGGTGGGTCTGTATCAGACTTGATTGAGGCTGCCGGGGGACGTGGATCATTTGCAATGCCTGAGGAATGTATACGAGCGGCATGTGCAGGCATTGTATTAGGATTAGAATATTTACATAAAAAGGAGATTTGTCATCGTGATATTAAATGTGGTAATGTATTGTTAACACACGATGGACATGTCAAGTTGGCTGACTTTGGTGTATCAGCTGAATTAACAAATACAATTAATAAACGAAAGACTGTAGTTGGGTCACCATTTTGGATCGCACCAGAAGTTATTAAGGAGGCACATTATGATGGACGTGCCGATGTTTGGAGTTTGGGTATCACCGCTATTGAAATGGCAGAGGGTGCACCACCACATTCCAACCTTAATCCACTCCGGGCAATCTTTTTAATACCAAGTAAACCAGCACCAACATTGGCAGATCCTGATAATTGGAGTCCAGAAATGTTAGATTTTATTAGATGTTGCTGTAAGAAGGATCCAAGTGAACGATCGGATTCGGCTTTATTAACAGGACATCCATTTGTTAGACAGGAGGTTATAGCCTTGCGTAAGATGCATGCTGGGTTTGAAAACTGTGGACATGGTGCTAGTGGATATGCCCAGGCTGCCAAGATTGCCAAGAATAGATCTCCAGGCCTGCCGGCATTACGTAGCTTTATGGAGCGGATGAGAAACCCATTAGATGCTGTGAAAAGTCAACGTGATATTGGATTTGAGGGTAAAGGCGGAGAAGGAGGTAGTCCGAATCACAATAATGGCAACAACAATAATGATGCATCAGCGGCATTATCACCCATGTCAACAAGGGCAAGTAGTGACGAATCATCTACTGATGAGAATGATGTAAGTGGCTGGAAACAACGGGAAAGTTCAAGACCTACACCTCCCGTTATTAATGGCAACAAGAACACCAGTGGCCCCATACACCCTTTAGTCTCAAATGGCGGCGGCTCAGTCTTCAATAATACACTCAAGGAAATCGATCCAATATTGAAACAAGATCCCGTCTTCCAAAGTGAAATGAACAAATTAAATCAACTATTCGAGGCTAAGTTGGCATCATTACAGGCTGCACATGAAGAATCGAGACGAAAGATTATCATCTCGGCAACGGTACGTAATCGAAAAGGTGTTGATGTCATGTCTCTAATGGAATCGGCAGGTGCCCGACGAGATGTCGAAATGAACTCAAAGAAGGTATACAAACAAGCTGCCGATAGTGAATGTTTCAAGGTAATGTTAGATTCAATGGCACCCAACAGTGTTGGCGTGAATGAATTTGACGATGGTAATAATATAGTCTCAACATCCAATAGTGAAGAGGTTATAAAAGAAATGGAAGAGGAGGATGAAGAGGAAGCAGCAGCAGTTTCAAGTACAACGGCAAATCCGAGTAGAAGAAGTCAAGGCATATTTGGCAAAGCATCGGCCAAGTTGAAAGGAGCTGCATCCAACAAGGCATCGCAGAATAGTGAATTTGGTATGGAGCTGGATGATCACCCGGTAGGTGTGTCTCCTACCGAAACAGAGAAGGAAACTATATTCTGATATTCTGAGCAATGAGGAACAAAATTGTCATATTCCACTGTTTCTCCTCTTGTGTATGAGATTCTGTCCGAGAGTAAACTTGCCGGTATATTTTGGCTATAATCTGCTATAAATTAGAATCTAAAGACATAATAATTTCTGTTCTTAGCTTATCGATAGACTCCATTGCAGAGACACTGCACGGAATTAAAGACAAATGCTCCTAAGATTTATAAGCTTACTGTGAAGAAAGAATTCGGTCCGATTATTGGCCCAGGTGGTAAAAACATCAAAGGAGTAATCCAAGCAGAATGGTACTACAGTAACTATCTAATGATGAATCTATCCATCATAATAATACATAATTACATAATTCATAATCCATATTCCAAGATAGAGTAGAAGATCATATCTTATGCACATTTGAATTACATTATTAAACGTATTTAGTTCCACTAGGGTCCTTTTATTCTGCATAATACAAAATGTCCAATCCCCAGCAAATTCCATCTCGTTTTTAGGAATCTAAAATATATATATATCCATGTGCCGCAAACTATGAGTAGCATATCAAATGAAAAGAATCAAAGGAGGTCAAGGGAGAAGAGGCACCCAATCGTCAGTGTCTCAAAAGATATACCTCTACCCATAACAAATACCCATTGTATACCCCTATTAATCAAAATCATCTATTCTCATAACTTGTAACTTTACTGCTTGTATGCATCCTTCTGAGCCTGTGTAAGAGCTCGCCAACGTTTTCCCATTTCCTTCCCTACTTGCCCAAAGGTTAAATCCGGCATCTCTGCAATAACCTTGGGCCTAGTCTCCTTGGCAAAGACCATGTAGGATGACAGCTTCTTCTTACCACCGGTTGCCTTCTGTTGTTTTTATATTGTGGTGGGTTGTAGAGAAAAGATTTGAGTGGTTGAGGTGAAAAGATATATTACGGAAAGTATGAACACTGAACACATAATATGATATGTCTCTCATATATTCTTAGATACAGCTCAAACAATATATCCACCCGATGCCACCGCACAATAATTCCATATAATATCATTCAAATTACCAAGAGGTCAAAGGAAGATAAGGTTGGTCGTAGTATTGAGATATTGCAACAAAACCAATCGAGGGGGAAAAGATATGTAGCCCAAAGATACGCCTCCGTATTGGCTGCCGCTGCACAACTAAAACACACCAGATTCTACACACCTTGGCAGCCTTCTTGGTGGGACTCTTCTTCTTTGTATCGACCATATTGATTAGCGTATTAGGGGTGAATTTGAGAGGTTAGTATGAGAGTAATGATTGTAGATACTATGTGAGTTTTGGATTGTGAGTTTTTGATACGATACTCCGCGAATTAAATGATTAGAAATCCATTATGGCGATCAAACTGCTATTTGAGAGAGATGTGGACCGGATAAAGAGAGTAATATACACACTCTCATTCTAATATTGTCTTCGTCTAAAGCTACTCTTATCTTATTTCTTGACTCAATATACACAGAAGAAACATTGCTACTAAACTACCATACTCTCCCCGAGGCATTCTCCAGTTTTCTAAAGTAAACTTTCTTCACCTTCTTCATCTACTCTTGAACTTGAATGACACCTCCCATGAGTCAGATCATGACGCTACTGCTACATTGTACACAGCAAGTCGGAGAATGATACTATTAACTTCATCTGCGGGTTGAAAGAAGTCCAACTGCTAAGGCAGGGTGAAAACTCTTCTCTTGATATCTGTCCACCGTACAATGAGACCGTGAACACTTGATAACATTCCAATGAGACACAAACCAAATAGACATGTCATGCTTGGAAGGTATATATTATATATGTACTGTTTGGAAGTGACTAATTGGACGCTCCTGTTGGAATGTTGGTTCCATTATTATTGCAAGGGAGTAGAGTGATATCGCCGGTCCCATCATGTTAATCCAACAGATTGTAGCGCTCATCTTCTCATTAAAAGCCACCCGAATAAGAATAAGACTATGATGAGAGGACGAAGTTAAAACCAAATATGCGTAGGCACACAATCGATTACAAGTGGATACAGGAAGGTCAACATTAAAGTAATTGCAATCAAAAAGTGAGCAGACAGTGGGTAGTAGAACCAAATCGTGACCGCACAACGGATCAGGCATAGTCTGATAAGCAAGGCTCATATATAAACCAAACTACTAATAAGTGACCAAATCACCCCAATCTTTACACCAACGAATTTCTTAATGCCATTGTCATGAAGATCAGACCACTTGGGCCTGCACTAAAATCTAAATTCGACTGATCTAAATTCTACTCTATCCTAAGCATAAGCACCATGTCTTCTACATACCCCTAACCGCACGGCATTATTGTTACAGTCTTCACGCTCACACTTCTTTCTTGGTGGCCTGATTGCCCCATGCTTAGTACATACTCCTCCCTGTAACGACCACTTATCGCATCCTTTATGGCTACAAGTCCGCCTCTTAGCTCCGTGTTTAATACAAACTCCCCTGCTTATTATTTGGTTAGTGCAACCATCATGGCTGCATGTATACTTCTTTGCCCCATGCTTGATACAAAGTCCTCCAACGGTACATTGGTTATTGCAGCCTTCATGTTTGCAAATCAATCTCTTAGCTCCGTGTTTGACACAAAGCCCTCCGTTTACTACTCGGTTATTGCAGCCTTCATGTGTGCATGTATAAATATACCTCTTCTTAACTATAGTTGGTTTTATTGTAGAAGTAGATACATCAACATTCCTTTCTTCTGATGGTCTTTTTCTCTTGTTAGTTTTATCTGTTTCAATAACCGTACAAATATCTCTACTGCTTTGCTGCTGTTGCGGTTGTATATATGAATACTTCTTCTTACCGTCCTTAACAATCAAATCGCGCTTAATCAACCGCTTTAATGCATGTTTTACATTCTTCTTGCTTGTATCATACTCATCTACTATACTATCATAATGTTTTTGTATTTGCTTTTTGGGAACAGACATTGTCTGCTGTAGCACCTCAGATGAAGATGATTGACAGTAGTCTTTAATATAAGAAAGTATAGCATCATCTAATGAAGGTGGCTCCATTTCTCTTTGTCAAATGCTTAGGTAGCTCCTCTATTCAGTTGCAACAGATGAAGAACAGAGAGATGATGTACTCCTTTGTACATAACTTTTTGGTATCCTATTCGCGACTGTATTATATATAAATATACCTTATACTATCATTGCAATACAGTTCCGTGATTGCTTAGCATCGCCAGCCGCCGCCATCATCAATCATCTACTTTACTGTACCACTACCACATACTCGAGGGATAAGGATACCCAGGTATACTTTACTCGAGGTTCACCTTAGACTACCAAAACCTCCTTACCCCTCATTTTATCAAATCAGCCTTGCGATTGTGGTGACCTTCTGCCTTCTATGCGAGTTGATAATAATACAACAGGTAGTACCTCCACAATCGCTAACTGGATGTGCTAATATATAGTCTCCGAAGAAGAGATAGGATACCAATCATAAAACAAACAGTATAACTATCAAATTTTACTGCAATGGTGCATTGATATTCTTTTCTCATTATAACAAACAGAATAGAACAGCAATAAACATAATATATTGAACAATCTCCGCCCTCGACAATACGAAAATAAACAATAATGGTAGACTCAACATTATTACCACTTGCAATTCTCCTACTAACAATATCAACATGGTTCACCATTCATCATGCAAAGAAACAAACATCTTGCTTTGTTATACTATTATCAATTATTGCCTTTGGATTAGGGTTTGCTACTGTGGCTTTACTTCCTATTGATTTAAGCTATGCTTCTTCGACGCATGCCGCTTTGAATAGTACAGCAGCTGTTGATGATGGTAGCGACAGTAATGAGGGGGCTGATTCGTCCACTACCGCTTCATCATCAACAACAGATTTGAGTAAAAACAATCCAACATATCTACCATATCAAATAACATACTGGACAACATTCTTATTAGCATGGCTAATACTACCAATCACTCGAGAAACACTCCTCTCTGGACAATTCACATTCCGTCAACGTTTAAAAGCTGGTATCTACAATTCAATCAGATCAATTTTCTTAATGATGATAATGGGCACACTATTTACAATTGGTATGATGATCCATCTAAAATCAGTCCATTTAATAACTATAGTATTACCAGTCTTAATGGCATTAAGTAACACGTACGGATTGTTACTAGTTTTCCTACTATTGGGTAATGGATTAATTAACATACCTAAAAAGTTATGGAGAATTGCCTGTCCTTCGACAGAATTACGAAGGACAAGAATAATAAGTTGTAATGTTGAAGAGGAATTATTTGAAAGTGTAATGGAATTAGAAGATGTGGAATGTAAGATTGATGTTGTTTGTGAGAATGTAGTTGGGTTAGATAATGGTGAGTTTGATAATGACGAAGATGGTATACAACAGTTAAGTACAAGAAGAGGTACACGACTAGGAATGTTATGTTGTAAAACAGATGAGGTTACAGAATTTCACGAATGTTTAGAAGAGTTGGTACGAAGGAAGAATGAGACTATTGATTTATGTTCCGAACGGAGGACTAGACGTCCTGGCTCAAGAGGTAGCAACAATCGACGAATTAGCAATAATGATAACGATGATGAAGACAATGGAGATACCAACAATGGTGGAGAGATTAATACAATGGATATCAAATATCTAGTTATACTAAGTAGTCAATTACAAAGGGCACAAGAACGTGTGACATCGGCACAGTTACGATGGGATCATTTAGTTGAACATGGACGATTATTCTCGGCATTATTGATTGATAATGACAATAGTAATGGAAGTAGTAGTATACAACAGATTGGTAGTAATGATGAGATGAATGATAATGGTGACTCAATATCTGATACTACATTACTAGATACATCAACTACATACTCAAAGTTACCCAAATGGTGTCATACGATACATTACTCGTCACAACGACTTTGGATAAGATATCTACGATACCCCACCTACAAATGTCTATCAATAATCACGGCAATACTATCAGTATTCATATTACTAAGTGAAGTAACAATATCAATACCAATCAATCTATGTCCATTCTCATGGATACTCCATACAATTGATAAATTGGAATTGAATACACAGTTACTATTTCAATTCTTTGCATTAATACCATTATTATATATGTCGATATGTGTATACACATGTTTATTTCAAATGAGCTTATTGGGTCCATATTGTTTACGGGGGAATAGACAGAGTAATGGCGTGGCGTTGGTGTTTAATGCTCAATATTTGGTTAGGCTACAGTTTTCACTTGGGTATAACTATCTATTGATGTAAGTACTGACTTGTATTGAACTTTTGTATACTGCTTGACTTGACTTGATATACATACTGTACATCTAATGTATTGCTTTGTTTTGTATACACAGGCTCAAATATGACATGACACACTGTGCATTCAACAATATCATGTCAGACATGTCAACAATACCATTCTTCGGCACTTCCTTCTCAGTTTATGCACCACTACTTATCCTAGCGGTATGCCTATTCACGCTATGTGACTTTTATCCCAAGATATTACGATTCCTTGGTATTGAACATGAAGATGCATTACTACTTGGGGATGAGGATGAGTTGGATGATAAGGTGAATGAGGGTATACAGTTGATGAAACGAGATGCCGAAAGGAGGGGTGGTGGTGTAAGTTCACCACGATCATCAAGTTTTACCGAGAAGCAGAGTCTAAATGGTCAGAGTAGTAGTAGGCATATAATAGTTTAGAATAAGAATTCGAATAGCTGACTAATATAACCCTATGCTACTAATATCCCTCAAGCTTATACAATGTCTATTTGAATACTCGGTGAGAAAGTAGATGATCATTTTGACAGTCTGCACAGAATCTTCCATTGCATTGTCCCCATTCACATGAGTGTGTTTTTGGAGCACATCCGACACACAAGAATCTATTTACACAGGAGCATTTCTCGGCTGCACACCCTCCACAGACGACACTCTTACACCTTTGACAAGTTTTTAGAGTATCCTCGCACCCAGAACAAAAGTCTTCTCCACAATGATCACAGGTAACAATTGAACTACAATTAGCACAAAAGTCCTTCTCACAATGATTGCAATACACTAACATATTTCTCTCGTCATCGGTTTGACACATATTGCAATATGATTTTAGACATTTGTAACATATATCATTTTGTTGACCATACCACTCTTGAGTATTAGAGTTGACAGGATCACAATAGACATGACCATTATGATTCGTACTAGCTTCCCTAACCAATATGTTGCACTTTGTACATTTAATTCCCCGGCTTGCTAACACTTCATTGTATCTTCTTAAAAAAACTGTGAGGTGTGTATGCTCTTGTTTATTCCGCCAATTCTTTGGAAGTTGTAAATGAATTAATGAATTTCTTTCTGTATTGATAATACTAGTAAGAATTTCAATAGACACTTCAGATATAGAAGGCTGTGGGTGCATATTGGGCGATTCGTTTTGACCAACAATACTCATATCAAGTTGTTTCAATACGATCGAATTACTTAAAGGACTCAGTCCGGTTCCCCAGATGTTGGTACACCCCGTTAGCTTGAGACGTTTAGTATTACTAGCCGCATCAACAATTGTCAATATATCACGTAAACCACCATCCTTTAATCTTCTAGCTAGACTCTTATCAATATCACCAAAGTCAAGAGTTTCCCATAATTTTGCATCACTTGATAGAATCGTTGATTTTATTGCAGATGGCGACGCTAAGGCAAATATCGCCCGAGACACGTTAGATAGATATGTTGCTACATGTGCTACTGCATTATCAGGTAGATCTGATATGTGTAGGCCTTCCTTGCGCCGTCGTTTGTTAGTACTAATCTCCGCCATGTTATGTATGTTTTGAAAAATTATGAGAGTATAAGGATACCAAATAAACCGGGTATCCTTTTCTGGAGGCCTGAATATTGCTCAAGTTAGGGCTGAGTGTCATAATACTGCTCAATAAAGGTTTCTAAATGCCCTTTTAACAGACCCAGGAATTGCAATTGTCAAACGGCGGCCATGCAAAATGAAAAGCCCTCGTCTCGATTCTGTCTCCTACCGCTAGTTGGATCGACGGCTCCATTGTTTATACACCAGTAATTGCATATTGATATAGTGAGGGGTATTATCGTCTTATTCTACGATTGATATGCTCATCAATTGAGCCGGCTAGCAGAGACAGTATCTTTTCACTCTCTCTCCTTCTCCCCCAATACAACGATGATGATATCTAAACAATATCGAGGTATAACGAACATAAATAAAACATCCTGCCATACATCCTCATCAATACAATTATTATATCATTGTTTTCCACCATTAACTGATTCAATAATTGATTTGGCGGAATGTAGTGCTATTTATCATGTACAGCAACTTTATAATAAAAGGGGCAGAAGAGGTTCGGACAAGAAGAATAAAAGCACAAAGACAGATAGTATTGCTGAGAATGACAAAGAGGGAGAAGGAAAGGATAACGATGTGATTGAATCTGAGTTTGTATATCAATTATCATGGTTCTATTATTTGTTGACATATAATATTGATATATTGCAAGTATCAAGAACAAAATTTGCAAAGAAGAAAGAGGAAGATGCCAAACAACAAGCAATTGCAGTAGCATCATCCATCGGTATATCATCAAGTCAAGAAGAATACTTTACATCACCATTGCAATCTGTTACATCAGAAGAGTTTCATACCATCTTGAATGAAGCAGCGGCCTCTCCATCAAGATCTAATAGAAAACATAAAAAGAAGAAGAAGCACAATCGTCATCGACATCATAGAGATGATACATCCAGTCGAACTTCAAAAACACCATCACATAAAAGCTCCCGTAATAAAAGTCGAGGAATATCCTCCTTATCAAGTGTACCAACTCCCTCACCCACTAAACTCTCCCCAACTAAACTAAAACAACCATCGGAAATGAATTCAGCACAAAAGGCAGCAATAGCAAATTTCATGACCAAGGCTAAGAATGGTACATCAACTACCAATGATTGGCAACATTTAGTTGAAGTTATGAAGGATAATAATCGTAGTATGTACAGTGGTGCTTTGAATATGTTATTGGATGGTCGAGGTGAAGGTGAAGGTGGAGGAAAGGATCAGCATGTTAGTCCATTACGAACAGACTTTGATGAGACTAGTTTAGTAAAGGGGGAGAAGGAAGGGAAGGTAGTAGATGGAGAAGATGATTTACTACTTCAACAGCCTATACTTGACGAGGAGAAGGTTAACAATAATGAACGGAGTGAAAGTGATAAGACTGCAAAGATATCTAATCTCAAACAATTGCAAGATGCTATTGATACCTTTGGGGAAGAGCAGGGATCAACTACCATTGGCAACTTGGGCGGAGGTAAACTTACCTCAAATGATGACACTCCAACTACATCTGACCAAGTACAAGTTGATGCAGTAAATCCAACATCATTCTATGAACATATAAACACCTACACATCCAACTTATCAACACAATCATCTAAAACACATTTATCAAATGTACACATCAATACATCAAACGTTGGTGATGCTGGACAAGTATTTAGATGTTTAGTAAGTGTATTGGAATATAGTGTCAATGAAGAGATTAATAGATTGCAAAGTATACTGGATGTATTGGAAATTGATAGTTGGAATAAACGTGATGATAATGAAGAAAAGGTAGAAGTAGGAGAGGAGGATACAAACAAGTATACTGACGACGGAGTAGATGAGAAGCAATTACTACAAAAGCTTAAATCAATCCAAGCATCACTCCGATATGCATTCAGTGGGACATTAATCTCACGGATAGTCGGTACATCCATCTCAGTTACCACACAATCACATAATCCAATGTTACCACCACTTGATGATAATAACATTGATAATAGAGATTGTACAACTATAACAAAGGTACAACGTACAAAAGAGAATGGTGGTATTGAACGGAAGTTACCAGTGCCATTAGTTTTGCCTGTTGTTAAAGCTGATATACCCGCTGCTGGTTCGACGACGAAACAAAAGAGGGCAAAGAAGAGCAAGATCGAGAGTACTGAGACAGTAGAGAATCCAAAGAAGAAGAACTACTTCCCATCAATCGAGGAATCATTATACAGTATAACAATCCATCCAAATCCAATTCGGGGATATGATTGGCGTCAATTAATGAAACGGAATGAAGTTAATGAAGATGTATTTGTTAAGAAGATTGATTCTGATGGTAATGAGATATTGGAGAGTGAAGAAGTTGAGAAGGAAGAAGTGGTGGAGGACGAGGATGACTTGATACGAAAGTTATCTAGAGAAAGTCTTGAAAATATTGTAGATGACATTGTCAATAATGCCGAAGAATACGATGATGATGAAGAGAATTCATTCATAAGTGACGTGGCTAGTGTTGTTGAGAATGAAAAGAAGAATCATCCTGTGTTGGATCATGAGGAACGATCTGTGAGTAGTACGGAATACATTCATACTACCATCCAAAGATCGACATCACAAGGATCGGTTAACGGTGGGTCGATATCCTCATCACCAAGGAGACAAATCCGATCATCATTTGATAATGATGATATATCGGTATTGTCTACTGCATCACGATCAATTGCTTGTCAGACGGAAGTTGACGATAATGGAGACCCCATACACGGTATGAATGTAAGAACTATTGAGGTCCGGTCAGGGTTAGACGACAATAATGAGGCTAATGGCGTTGACGCCGGGGATCAACGAGAGGAGGAAAAGACAGAGGAAGAGTTGGATAATCCTCCACCATCAACTGATATAATTGAAAAGGATGCATGTTACGCCGCAGCTGTTGCGGCAATTGTTTCAGCTCGGGGTAAGAGCACATCAGTTGCTAGTCGTCATAGAAGGAGTAGGTCAGCAGCAGCTACTAAACGAGCTCCTTCTGTCGATCGAGGACGTCGAGCTTACAAGTCGGGTAGGGCTACAGATCGTCCACTTAGCCGTAATCGGAACAGCAACGAAGAACGACCCAGCCGTGCTCGTTCAACTGATTCTGAACAAGTAGCACGACCTTCTCGAGTTCGGGGTACCTCCGTGGGTAGCCGGGGTAGTTATCAAGGTAGATCAGTTGATGAATATAATCGTATCAGAGGCACGTCCGTGGACAGTCGACGAAGTCTCAGGGGTACATCTGTAGAACGTCGTAGCAGTCGCTATAAGAACGATGCCACCTCTGTGGATAGCCGTCGTAACAACAGTAGTGGACTTCTTCGGAGTAACTCTGTTGGACAGAGGATGGTCGAGGCCACTACCGCAGCCATTCCTCCTACTACGACAACACCGGGTAGTGGTGAGAATGGCATGGAGAGCAAGGGAGGAGGTGAACCCAATGATTCGTCGCCTAGTTTGTTTGCACCACTGCCTGGTATCACAACTCCAAGGGGAATGGAAATTGGAGACTCCACTGAACAGGGTATTACTGTGGCATACATGCCCTCGCCTACCAATTCACTTGACTACGATAAAAACGATGATGTTGTATTACCATTGGATAGCGATGATAGCTCAAGTGACGATGACTCGTCAGTAGATGATCATGTTTCATCAGTTGATACCGATACTACTTCTGAGGATGGAGATAACAACGAGCAGCCAAATCTAGACGGTGCAAAGAAAGATGACGATGATTTACATTCATTCTCAACAAAGTCCTCTGATATCGACACGCCAGAGAATATTGACGAGCTCAGCCTTGGCTCGTTCACGGATGATTCAGAACTATCCGATGTTCAAGTCAACCTGTTAGTAGAAGGAGGAGAAGACATGAAAGGTGAGACTGGGAATACTGCTGATGTCTTACAAAATGAGACCATTACGGCCCAACCCCCAGTTGTCGAGGAAGAAGGTCCAAAGGAAGACCTGGCAGCTGCTCTTAAACAGGACCTATCAGCCATAAACGACGACAAGAACGATCCAAAGGGAATGGAAGTCGAGCCACCATCACTAGGATCGACTTCCTACTCGGCCGTGAGTGATTCCAATAGTGATGACTCGTCCTCGTCCTCGAGTAGTGATAGTTCTACCTCAGGTTCTTCATCCTCAAGCTCTTCGGACGACACATCCTCGTCTGATTCCTCAAGTTCCGACTCATCAGACGATGATGATGACGGCAAGCCTGATACTACCGTCGCGGCTGCTGTGTTATCCAACACGGATACCGACGATGACAGTATTTCCAGTAGTGATACTTGGCAATCTCAACCTACGAATGAATGGGTAACACGAAAGGAAACAAGATTTGAAACCCTTCCACAGTCATTAGTATTCCACTTAAAACGATTTGAGTATTCGCCTACATTAGGACGAGTAGAAAAGTTACCCGGGGAAGTTGATATACCTCAAGTGTTGGATGTAAAGGCATGTTCATTGGTCAATACTGATGATGAAAAGAAGAAAGATAAAGGAGGAGATTCATGTTATCAATACAAGCTGACAGGAGGTATCGTGCACGTAGACCCAGAAGAAGATGAAGAGGATGTTGAGTATGGACAAACCTCTGAGGGTCATTATGTTACGTTCATCTGCAAGTCTTCTCTTGATGACACAGAAGATGATAAGGAAGAGAAGAATGTATGGACTGAGATTGATGATGAGGTTGTCCGTACTTCTGAAATAGACTCGGCATTGAAGATTCTCAGTGGATGTGAAAGTAATTCTGATAAGAAGGAGAAGGATAGAAGATATGCAACATTGGTTGTGTATACACGTGGTTGATGGATGTAAAGATGCTGTGAAAAGTAACTCGGTGCTAGTATTGATTTTGTAAAAGATACTTAAATCTCAAAGTTGTATAGAGTTGTATTGTTTTGTGTGCCAATAGACTAATTTTGCAATATCAAATCGGTCAGATCGCAACTTCCAGAACACATGCATCAACACCCAATCCAACCAACTTGATTGCAATAACTATAAACTAACTACTTATCATTCCACTGATGTGAACATTTAACACACTTATAAAAAACACTCATGGGTTCATCAGCACTACGTATCTGCATTTGCATAAAGTATGCTTCGTTATGATTACATGCTGGACATACTGCCATGGTACGGTCGACATTCTCCCATGCTGTTGTACCGCCTAATATATCATCTACTTTTTTACGATTGGTTGGATAGGACTTTTGTATTTGTGGTCTTTTAATTTGTTGGGAGTATGGACATGTTGTACAGGCGAAGATGTGTTTGGTGGATGATTCATGGGGTGTTCCACCATTTGCTGCAGAGGAAGAAGATGTTGTTATTTGTAGGAGGGTACCATCAAGAGGACAAAACCACATATTATCTTGATGTGAAAATTTTTGATGGTGTTTGTGTTTGTCGGAGTTGTCTCACTATTGATCCAACTCCAATGAAATGAATCGCCACCAGAAATTAGCGTTAAAAACTGATCTAGCTGGTGTATTGTTAGTATACCATCTGCTTTATTGCGATACTAATCGATATCAATAATCCCCTGTTGCAACAGTTGCAACAAAAAGTACTAAGTATTTTTACCTAATAAGGATACCGGTCACAACTCTCATAAAATCGACTCACAAATCTCAACCTCGAAGCCTAAGTCTTCAATAAGTTGAGGTTATTGCTTCATATTATATCAATTGATATCTCAAATCATGGCTGGAAGAAGAGATGACGATCAATCTAACTTTAGAATAACATTAGAAGTTGATAATGATTCAGCTCTGCCCAAGTTATTGGAAGGAAGGGTGAGTAAAACTCTTGTTTTAAATCCTTAATGTATTGGTTGCAATTCATATACCTTCTCATATCATCTCTCTCTCTCTCTTGTACGATAGACTATTGCAATATTAGGTGGTCCGTTGTACAATCATACTGCCGAGTCGTAAGTTTCTCTTATACTGCAATGCTCATGTATTATGTTGTTTAGGGCAGTACATGCATCATATCATTCTAATCACATCTTATGCACAAACTCAACATACATCATATCATTCTAATCACATCTTAACAAACTATTTGCAACATGTTAAACAATAAATTACAGACGAGCACCTGCCCAACGATTACAGATACACAATCAACTACAACATGCAAGACGTATACGTTCTTCACTTGAGGAGGCTGCCAATTTAGCTGATGCTTTACCAAACAACTCCACAACATCACATTCTCGAGCAATATCAATATTGCAATCATCACTACCACACATGAATCAATTGGTATCACTTACCCAAGCTCTAAAAAGTACAACACAAACAAACAATTATAATTCACAATTCAATATTAATGAATTAAACGAATGCATAAACAATAAGAAACAAATGGAAGCTGAGCAGTTACTACGAAACAAACGTATGATGCGACGTCAACTACGTGAATTTGCATTAGAAACTAATGGAAAGGGTACAGTACTTATTAATGAAGAGTTGGAAAGGGCACATGATTCTTTGATATACAAACCTAGTGATGATACCATTGAGGATGATATTCAACAAGAAGATTTTGTGGTTACAGCTGGAGATGATGAGGAGTATGCAAGAAGTTATTCAGCAAGTTCGAACAGATCAAGAAGTCAATCATATGATTCTTCATCTGAGGATGATGATATGCCATTGATTAACTTATCAACAGCTGCTGCAGCAAAAGGGAAGAAGAAGTCACGCGGTTTTGAGCACAACGTGGAACAACTCAAAGATCACAAAGCTAAATATGGCCATTTCGACATTGACTGGAAACATCAACCAAGTCTCTATACTTTTTGTAGTAGTGTTAGGTCTTCCTATCATTATCCAAAGAGGGGATATCATCGTGTTAAGTTGAATGAACATCGAATCGCTCTTCTTGATTCTATCGGTTTTGATTGGAAAGTAGAGGAAAGTGTTAATTGTTCATCTAATAACAAGAGGGACAACCCTCCCAAGAAGAAGAAGAGGAAGTACAATAAACAAAAGTCAAATGATGATGATCATGATGAATCATTGAGGAAACAACCTCCTGAAGAATTGGTATATCAAGCTCAACCCCTTTCAAAGACTAAAGAGGCCATTCGTGAGAAGCAGGATGCTATTGAAATATTAGCAGGTATGAAGACGTCTAGTAGTAGTGCCAGTAGCACCCAACACGGATTGACTCACAACCTCATCGGTAAGAAGCAAGATACCAAGAAGCGCACGGCTACAGAAGAGAAATCATCCAAGAAGCGGATATACAATCCATCAATGCAGTGGGGTAGTGGTGTTACACCATTAAGAGACAACAAATGGCAAGCTCAGATAAGTTACAACAGCAAGCCACAATACATTGGTATGTTTGATTCAAAGGAGGTTGCTCTATTAGCAGTGAAGTTGGCAAGAGACAAGCTGACTACACCCGACGGATCTATGTATGAAGGAGATGAATTGAAACAGATTATCAAATGTGCACGGGATGCGGCTCATGCTGGTGAGCAAGCACAAGTAACAGCAGCTGCCTCTTCCTCTACTACTACTGCCACAGGTCCATCAAAGTATGCACGGAGAAAACTCTGTAGCCATGAAGGATGTGATAGCTTTGCCAGAGGAAAGGAGGGTACCTGTGTTAAGCATAGTGCATCATACCAGATGGCCGTCGATCCTAATCTCGGCGGCGGAACATGTTCACATTGTAACAAAACATTTACAACCGAGGCTGGACTGTTGTATCATTTGGGTAAGAGTTTTTGTGTCTGTTGATGTTGTTTGTTGTATATTAATATTAATTTGGTGTATGTTAGACAGTGTACCCAATATATATACTCACCTTTTCAATTCATATCATTTTCAACTTGTACAGAAAAGAAAGTATGTCAAAAGACTACAGATGATGCCTCTTCTACTAATGCCGCCACTGCCGGTCAGTCAATCAAGAAGGGTAGAACATCAAGAAGATGTCACAATTGTAAAACATACTCCGTTCAACATCGAGTGTGTAACTATTGGAACTTAGATGGAACGAAATGTAAAAAGATATACTGTCTATCATGTTTAACAAATCAATATACAGTCGGAGATGATGTCAAATCGAAGTCTAATCCAAAGGGTAAATCAATTAAAGAGATAATGAGTAATGCAAAGTTGGATAGAGAATGGCACTGTCCTAGTTGTTTGGGAACATGTATGTGCAATTCGTGTGTTACTCAACGAAAGAGAGACGAGGAAAGAGAGAAGAATAGAGTTGAGGGGGAAAGGAAGTCTAGTAGACAGTCAAAGGGGAATCTTATGTTTTCTCACTTCTTTTAATTTAGATAGATATTGATGATATAGGTAGTGGGCACTCCAACTTAAAGTTCTGTATTACAGGCACCTCTACAGAGGAACTGAGGGGGGTGGGGGGGTGGATAGGATAAAACCAATACCAAGGGAGCTTATGCATAGAAAGATACCGGTATCTTTT
>Ga0214478_100130_pt1 | contig 40078 bp, 28 predicted proteins | sample M1_20Mar14CPVII9_2_FD_178001 | JGI IMG/M metagenome (GOLD analysis project Ga0214478, IMG submission 178001) | Marine eukaryotic communities from Monterey Bay, California, United States - M1_20Mar14CPVII9sort6BwellD7 | ecosystem: Environmental > Aquatic > Marine > Unclassified | place: USA... | reverse complement strand
CTTGATGATCAAAAGTTTTTATATGATAATAGTGGTCTCAATTCATATTATGGAGGTTTGGAATATGAAGATGACACTATGAGTAGTACATATGGCTCAACATCCCAGACAAATTGGTCCGGAGATGCCATGGATAAGTTTGACATGGAGGATATACTATCACAGAGTTCAGATGATTTGTTGAATACAAGTTTAGATGATTCCGATTTAGATGATTTATTGGAGTTGTAAGTTGTGTCAAAGAAGGATAAGTGTATGGTTTTAGAGAAGGATAACCGATATGGTGATGAAGGAAGGCCAATTATGTGTGTAAAGTAGAAGAGCAAGTCACCACTATTATTCATCAACATTTATCTCCTGCTTGACTCTAGTCTTGACCTTTTCCTTAAACATTACATGCGCCTCATCCCAGGCTTTCTTCCACGCTTCCTTCTTATCATCTTGTTGACTATTATCTCCTTTACTACCTTGTCTACCGCCGACAGACGATAAATCTATTTTTGGATACCCAACCAATGGACAATCCCACCATAATACCAATCCTGCCATTGGTACAGCTTTGGGCAGTGTAATTGATACAAGTTTAGTACATTTACTATTATCCTTAAGATGATGATTATCTTCAATCTCAAAATCGATTTCGTCTTCACCTTCATTTACATGTATTGGACGGGGTAAGCTGCCGTAAAGTAGTATTGTCTCCTCTCCTTTATTATCAAGTGATGTTACTTCTATTGAACCAAATGACGGATCATCACTCATAATACCACCACCGTTTCCAACTGCGGAGAAACGATCAGTATACTTTAAAGCACCTTTCACATGAACTCTAATACTTTTTGATGGAAATATTGATGGTGGATAACCTAATCGTAATGTAACTGTATATCTATCTTGTGACCAATATATTGGAAGCTTAATATCTTCTTCTTTATTTGATGTAGTGTTATTTACTGTGCAATAATGTTCTCCGCCATTTAATGTAAGTTGTTGTGTTTGCAATTGTTGTATCTTATTCGTCTTGGTATCTTGTTTCATATTAGCCTTAGCTTTGGTGTTGATATCATTCATAGCGCTTATATCAATAGTATCTCCACTAACACTACTAGATACCACGGGTATATCAGCTGATGATATACTACTTACAGATTGTCTTGGTTGTGATGTTGATGACGATTTGCTAATCTCAACATTTCCATCACCTCCACCAAAAGTTATCCTGCTCCCTGAATCTAAAGCTGTCACCCGCGGTACTTTACTATCCTCCTCTTCATTATCAGAAGAGTCACTGAAGTCCATCTTATCCCATTTCGAATAATCAACCATCTTATCCGACGCAACAATATCAGAACAATATCTTTACTCTCAAAAATTTTGGGATTTGCTATACCGGACCACAACCAATCTAGAAGATCAAAGATTTATCGGCTGTGGCGTATATTCTTTATTCTTAATCGATAAGTTAGACGACTAACTTCATGATGTCAGATGGTTATGATATCTAATCTAAGTGAGTAAACAGATAGGTAGGCTTTATACACAAATGAAGAACATCTTACACTCTCATAATTTTGATGCACCGACAATTTAAAGACTGATTGATATAACATAGAGGATGATTGCCGAACTTTTAGGATATTGATAAACTATAGTTCATATTTATTATCAATTTATAATTCTCTGTTGGTCGGTGTTGATACCAGAGCCGCGAGATATTGCAACACATGCACACATTATCAGAATTATTGGTGTATCATAATCATGGCAGCCGATGAAGATAAAGAACTTATCGACTCTGAGGAGGAAGATGAAGATTATGTACCCGGTATTGATCCCAATGAAGAAGCGGCTTCTGACGATGATGATGATGCAGCCGGTGGAGGTGGCGCAACTGAAGACGACGGACCAATCATACTTTCAATAACAAAACAAAAAGCTGTAGATGATGCCTTTTATGATCTATTTGGATATCATTACACTGCTAATAGTACTAAATCAAATGATAAAATACCAACAAAAAGTAAACATACTATAACCAAACAAAAAAGGATATTATCATCTATATTTGGCAATCGATCATGTGTCAAACTTATCAATAATGCAAAGTCAATAGCTTCGTTGGCAAGAGCAAAACCTAGCAGTGGTGGTATGTTACGTCTTGAAAAACGAACAATCACTGAAGTGAAACGATTTGCAGGACAGGAGATTAAGATTGAAAAGGTTGTTATGGTACCGGTCATGTTGGGCGATGATAATGATAAGAAAAAGTTTGCATCACAATCATTATCAAATAATACGACCAACAATACTAGTAGCACTGCAACTACATCATCAGCTACTGCAGGAAGAAAGGCAAAGGGAGTAGACAATCTATTACATGAAATGGCTAAACCAGAAAAGTTATCAACCGTAGCCAAAACAAGTGCCGATTGGGACTTATTCAAGTCAAAGAATGCCGATGCATCATTGAAGGAACAATTGGAAAGTCAGGCAACGGGTAATGATGCATACTTGGTTAAGAAGGACTTTTTAAATCGAGTTGATGAACGAAGGTTTGAAGCAGAGAAGGCTGAGAGAGAACGGAGTAGGGCAAAGCGGGGAAAGTGAAGTGTAATTAAGATAGGATATGAGTCAGTATCATGTGTCACCTTCAAAGACTAGAAACTACACGTATATCTGCTTTATCTTGACATAACTATTGCAACTGCATACTGTCCCGATCGATAAGAACAAAGTCTACGGAACAAACCCCCGCCCAATCAACCGCTTTTCCTTCTACCCCAAACAGAGTTTTCTCTTTTCTTCTTTCCATGAAAGCTGATGACCTTATGTCCTAATAGATCAATCTGCTTGATTGCCTATTTAGATTCATGATGGCTTATCAATCCATCAGCGTAGACCATCGTGGTGATGATCAGGAAGCTGGTCATATAAATAGTGGTAGTGGAGTAGGTATTCGTCCGCAGAATCAGCGCCGTTTGTTCAGTATAAGTTTTGCAACAGCACTGATTGGCCTTTGTTACTTCTTAGTGCACCATCATACTAATGATGGTATAGGCAGTATTGGTAGTATTAGCAGCATAAGTACTACCGATTCATATACATCAAGAGTTCACAAACAAGTAGATAGTAATCATCTACCACCGTTACCAACAGGAGTGTAAGTTTTGTTCTGTTGATGTCTCATACTTTAACTTTGTGCATATCTTATGTATCTTTTGCTATCTTATATTTACATCTTTTCTTCTAGAAATCTAGCATCTTGGCTATCATTAGAAGATTGGCTCTTTGTAGGCGATAACGGTGCAGTGGAGGTTGCAAGTCCAGACGATGCTACTGCCGCTGCATGTTTGCCTCCACTGCATTTAGACGAATCTTCTGGACCAAGATGGAATAGCGAAACTGATTTGTTATCAGGATTGGCTGAACATTATCGCAAACAGATGGAAGATGAAGATAGTATTAGTGGATCAACATTGGGTGGATATCCAAATGATAAAACGCAATCATTGGGTGGTTGGGGAAAGGCTATTAAGGCGATACATGCATTTCGATCTTCCTATTATGATATAGAACAGGAATTACAAACCATGAATGAATTGGGTATCAAGTATGTAAGAGTGCCGGTTTCTTGGTGTTGGACTGATTATGATCCTTCTTCACTTATTACAAAAGATGAATCTAGAGAAGGTGAATCTGATGATGATAGTTGGATATATATGAGTGATGAAGAAGTGAAGGAAAAGTTTACATGCAAAGATCCATTCCATGATGATGTGTACTGGCCTGCTATTCCAAGAAATTTTATGATACGATTTCTTAGAGCATGTGCAAAGTACAATATTGGCGCTACGATTGATATACATACATATCCTGGCGGTACATCAATCGGTACTTTCTCAGGTGTATGGCCACGATATTCAAAGTTTTGGACAGAAGGCGATGTTCCTGCCACTGACAATAATAAGAAACCAGATGTTGGACGGAAATTATTAAAGGAATTTATTCAATGGTTAGAATCGTTGGAAACAGATGATCCAATGGCATTTAAAGGATTTAGAGCACTATCTCCCATGAATGAACCTGCCCATTTGGCTGGGCTGTACAATGGAGAAGATCCCATTAGAACAGATAGAGAAACGTTTTTACCACCACTTCCTAAAGAGATGGCGCAACAATATCTGTCAGACCTGAATAAAGGACTGGATAAACAACCAAAACTGACTCAAGTACCTGATGGTAATCATTTGCGAGTCTTCTTATGGTTGAGTGATGCCATTGATGCCTTTCGTCAATCAAAGCTACCACAACTAGGAAAGGAATTAACTATCAATGTTCATGAGAGTGTCTTTCCTGCAGATGTACTACCCAAAGAAGATGTAAAGTCTGATTATGGTCTAAATACTGCATCTATGCAAGTCTTTGGTGCGTGGTGGCGAGCATCTACTACAAGTGATGAACGATCAAAGTGGGCTGTATTAGATATACATCATTATATGGCTTGGGGACCACAATGCAGTGGCGCCGTCAAGGGATCACCAACAGGAAGATATGCTTGTTCAGACAAAGAAACAAAAGCTCAAGTGTTAAGTAAATGTGCTACATGGGCATCAGTTTATCGATCTACATTAGAAGATGAATGTGGCAAAGGGTTGAGATTGGCGTCAGCGGAGTTTTCTTCTTCTACTCATCACTCAGTTCGACATGCATGTAATGATCTGTCTACGCTTGAAACAATGTTTGAATCTCAAGTCAATGAAGCGAGGGATGCAGATGTAGAACTCTTTTATTGGGCGTACAAAATGCCCTACGGAGGAGCATTCAGAAGTGCTTGGAGCTTGAAGCATTTGTTATATCTAATGGGTGTGCTGTCCCAGCCAGATGAAGAAATCTTTCATTGTGGCGATCACACACCGCCTCTAGGCGAGCCAAAGGATGGCTCTATTTAGTAGATATATTGTGCTATAGTGCATACCCAAGATTAATATAAGAGGCAGTGCTGTAGTTGTAACTAAAATTAGACTAATGTAAAGATATCAATCATTTACTTATACTCTTTTATACACGCATTATACCAAATCATTTGGAGAAAATAGAAATAGATCTGTCTTTCAAGTCTCCCTGCTTATATGTAATTGCATTGATATTATTTGACGACCAGTCGTATTCCTTGAACGTTACAGTAACATTCCCCTGCTCAATAAGTTTGTTGAGAAGTAACTTCTTTTCACCACGGAGATATCCTGCGACTTTGGCAGGTAGTTCATCTTTGCTCTTCACAAAATCAGCCATATACCAGAAGAATAATTTACTCAACTGTAGTTCATTATTCTCTTCATCAATCGATACGTTGTTCTCATCTTCGCAAAATGCCATTGCAGATAGATTGAGGTCGGTATCAAGAGACTCGGCAGAGTATTTAACAACTGGCGGACAACTCTTCGCTCCACAATTCAAGCTGAAATGTATCCGCGGGTCAAGACTCTTTAATGCCACGTTTTTTCGTGTATCCATGATACCAAACCTCTTTGACAGCTGGTATGGATGCTTTGTGTTAGCCCTTAGGATCCCATGTTCCAGATCATCCAAGCTATAAATGCAACCACCAACATTAATAGAAACATTCCCAAAGAAGGAGCTTCGATCAGTACTTGTCTCTGCTATACCAACCTTACAAAAGGCATACTTGACTAACAGGTTATACAAGTTAATCACGAAGGCCTTCTTCTGATCTTCCTTCATATGCTTGAGATGAACATTCTGTAACTCACAGACATCTTCCTCGAGTTTCCAGTATAGTTCATCATTTCTGATTGCAGCAAGATCTACCTTTCCATCTTCACTTAAATGGGTAGACTCTAACTGACTCCAGAGCTTGGAAAGGCGGTTAATTACAACTGAAGGTTTCTCGTCTACCTTGGCACACCATACTCGAAAAGAGTTTAGTACTGCTGGAGTTTGATATGCTTGTAATCTAAAGTAGAATCCATCTGAATCTTTGAAGGGATGATCTCCACATACATGAGAAAGATAATGCTTGCGTTGAAGTCTTAGACCAACTTTCATAGCGTCTTCTCTTGAATTTAAATCAAACATCTTCATTAGAGCTGTCACTCCACTTGATCCGGTAAAGCAGTTGTAATACATGACACCCCAATAAGTTAAAGACTCCCGAGGCATGTTTTGTATAAGCATCTTGCTAAGTTCTAGTGATGTATACTCTTTGTCATTGAATTTGAATATCTCTTGTGTACGGGAAGTTGTAAAGTCAATCTCCTTACAAATTGAAGAGCCCTCTGGGATCTTTAATCTTCGATCAGTCGGTTCGGGCTGAGATCCAATTAGTCTAACGTACCTGTCATATGGGGTCTCGTCATCTTCTTCATCCCACTCTGATAGTGTCTTTAGTGTTTCTTCGGATCCCCCAATATGTTCATCATTAAAGAATACCTGTGGAACTGTGAGTTTATCTGAAAGACTAATCATATCCGTTCGCTTTTGAGGATATATCTCAATATTTATCTCTGTGTAGGGAATATTTCTCGAGGTAAGTGCAGCCTTTGTTCGCCGACAAAACTTGCAATCTTCAATTGTAAATATAGTAATTCTTCCCATTCTACTTGTTTATATGTTTTGTTTGATTAATTAAGTATGACAGAACTTAAGTAAGGTATATAACAACTTGTGTTGTTGATGCGATCAATAATTATAAAATTAAGTGTCTCGGAGGTTAAAGTTGTGTTGTTCAATATGTTATTGCAGCAGTGGACAATTGCAATTTATGTCACTAGCAGATGATTAATGAGAATTCTACAACACATGACCAATGCCGAACAATGCTGCCTATGATGTATATTGTTAGTAGTAGTTGATGTCTTGACGGCCACCTTTTTACCATCTCAGGCATTTTTTATCTTGGTGAACTGGTATCCTTTAAGGTATCCTAGTGGAAACTCTCATTGCGGAAGGGATAGCTTGCTTTATCATTAGGTAGTCTATGATTCTCTCATCATAGAACGAGTATTAATATAACTCCACAGTATAATGGAAATCGATACTGAGATACAAGTATTCTCAACAAAAATGTTGCATTCTCTAAAGATCCAATGTTGCTCGTATTCCACTTTCGTTTCTTTCCAGTTACATCATTCATCTCTCTTTGCTCTTCTAGATCATGACTATTGTCTAACATCTTTCCATTCTTATTTGCTATAAAGTTGTAATACAACCATAACAATCCACAAAGACCTGACCATATACAAAAGTGTACATGACAGAAGATAAAGTTCATTATTCGTGTATCCCATTTATGCCAGCTTCCACCTTTTCTAGTTTCAAAGAATGATCCTTCTTGAGGTACACATTGTTTTTGTTTACATTGATGACATTGTCCCCAGCCAGCCGGATTGAGTGTAAGTATAGTTTCGCGATGTTTGTTAAGATATATCCATAATCGTGTTGGACCAGTTGATAGTAATACTGCAAAGTGTGGTATGAACAATTCAAATCCATGCAATGGTTTAGTATGCGATGGTAACTCTCTCACAAAGTCATGTAGCACTGTCGAGTTGGGTATCGATGCAAACAGCGCATTGGTCAAACCCAAGTTATACGTCTCTGCAACTAACATTTGTTTATCTGTATTCTCATGTAGATTGAACTTGTATAATAACGGATCAACATTCCGTATTGGCAATATATCCATATCGGCGTAAATCCCACCATGATGTAATACTGCAAAGTATCGAGCTGCATCAGCACGTTGTATCGGTGCTGGATATGAATCATATGTATCCAAAAACCAGGGATAGTATTGTTCTATTAACTTTCTATTATCATCATCACTCCAAAACATGTACTTATATGTAGGATGAAGTTCCTTCCATCGTGTTGGTGTATCTGACCATTCTAATGGAAGTGTAGCTTCTGATTTATAGGATTGGTGTATAATTTTTGGTATACGATATGATTCATTATTGTTGTCTACACTTTCACTTGGAGGAGTAGGATAATCATCTAATTCAAATGTTTTAGGAGGTGTACACCTTGACTTTATCTTTGAGTATAGGAGATATATACCGCATATGTAAATGATATTATGTATTGTTAACAGTGATTTCTTCTTTTTCGAAGTATGTTGTTGGTGGCGAGGTGATTGTGATAAAGCAACATTGAAACTTGCTTGTCTGCCATTACTTTTTTGCAACAAGTTAGACTTTTCTTCATTCATATTAGTTATGTATACTGAGTAAATATTATACGAAAACACAGTGCAATAGATAACACTGTAGTTATTATACCAGCAATAAGTGAAACAATCCTCTCGTCTCTCAGCGAGCCAGAGATACCTCAAAACAACTCTAAAAAAAATCTCACCGCACATTTCTTAGAGGTACCATACATACCTGCTATCGTAAAATTGTGTTATTGTATTACTCTTATTTAGCCATGTCCAATTCTCAAACCCAACCTCTCCGGTAAGCTTATTCTCATTTGTTGTCGGTGTGCGCGTTTGGGGGTGTAGTATCAACAAGTTCAAACATTTTTACATCTCACTATTATTTCTCTTTCCTCTCACTCTCTGCTGACATTTGCAATATTGTATTGCAATATTGCTGATGTCAAACAAATATACTGTGATATATTTGAAATATTTAACAATAATATTGTCCCTGCCCCTGATTATGATACAGTATCGGTATGATTGGAGCCGGTACCGTCGGTGGTGGTGTATATGAAATTATTATGAATCGTTTAGGTGGTGGCAGTGATACTAATACAACAACTCCAATCATTACCAAGATTTGTGTTAGAGATCCTAACAAACAACGTGACTTTTCACTTGATAGTTCCAAAACACAAGTAGTTACTGATGTTACATCTATATTAAATGATGATGATATTGATTTAGTAGTTGAAGTGGCTGGTGGAGTTACATTTGCCAAAGATGCAGTATATGAAAGTCTGAAGAACAGTAAGAGCGTCGTTACTGCTAACAAAGCTTTAATTGCAGAGAATCTTGACAAGCTCATTACTTTAGTGGACGAGGCTAATGCAAATAACAAAAAGAGTGTAAAGTTTGGATATGAAGCTAGTGTTTGTGGAGGTATCCCTATTATCCATACTCTTCAATCGGGATATAATGGGGACATCATTAATGAAGTGCAAGGTATATGTAATGGCACAACAAACTACATGCTGGAAAGTCTGCGTTAGTATTGCTTTACTATCATATGATTTCGTGTGTTTCATGTGAAGTCCCAGCGATTTGTATACTTTATTTGAAGAATGAGCCATTGTTTGATTGCCTTCAATAACTATATGAATTAACAGAAGTTACTATCCTCTCTCTTCATTTTCATAAACCGTGAAACGCGCATCTTCCAGGGTAAGATGGAAGAGGGAATTGACTATGATGAGGTATTGAAGGAAGCACAAGACCTAGGTTTTGCAGAAGCTGATCCTACAGCTGATGTGGAAGGACATGATGTTCGTGCCAAGATTGCTATACTTGCCAAATTGGCTTTTGGAACTTCTATACCCATTGATAGTATCCCATGTAAAGGTATTACCAATATATCAACAGTCGACTTTGCCTATGCAAAGCAAATGGGATGTACAATCAAGTTAATCGGTACTGCATGTAGGCAAAGCAAGTTTGGCGAACATGATGGAGATATCTGTGTCTATGTGTCTCCAAAACTTGTGCCTAATGATCATCTACTTGCATTGGCCAATGGAGCTGGGAACGCTGTCTCGATATCATCTGCAAATATGGGAATTGCTTCATTGACCGGGCCTGGAGCAGGGAGATATCCGACTGCCAACTCTATTGTTGCTGATATCATGAGAGTTGCAAACGATACCTGTCCCACAACTCCATTTCCTTTATCCTCGAACATTGACATGAATAATGACTTTGTGTCGTCATTCTACATTCGTATTTCATTTCGTGATGGACTTGGTATTGTAAAAAGTGTTGGAGAGTTGGCTGAACAAACAGGTGTATCAATACATTCGATATTACAGCAACCAATTACCGATAGAATGCAAGCCGATACAGTTGTGACGACTGAGTCCTGTGCACTATCACAAATTCAAGAATTGTGCAATCTAATTGAACAGGAAGATTACACATTGGCAGCGCCCGTATACATGCCACTAATTTCAGATTACTAAATATGGCACTTAAAGTTTAGTAACCATATACTATCACAAGTACTAATCTTATGCATTCAATGGCTCAGTCAATCCAGCTTCCACTTCCGATTGTCGCTCTTCCTTTTCTGCTTTAGTTCCAAGGAAAGCGAACACAGCAGATAAAAAGTAGAACACCGTTGCAGTTATCAAACATTTTGTACCAGTGCCGATAGAACAAGTCTCTTGAAAAGTGACATCTCTCAATGGGCTATCAACAATAGATTCTTGCTATGCTATGAGTAATATCAAGATAAAAGAAAGATACCAAAGATACCTAGATGGGATAATTATTCTTCGATAGGGATAATTAAATCTTCGTAGAGAATAATTTAGAGAAATCCTTGAAGACAATGACCCTATTCCATCTCAGGAGCTGATGTGACATGTCAATTGAGCTAGAATGCTGCGACAGTAAATCGTAGAATTTTGATTTTGACATGGTTTGCTTTGAACTGCTCTTATTATTGTCGTTCACCAGCTCATAAATCAATATTTGGCCATAGCAATAACACAATAAACTCAACGAAACACATATACTAATCAACTTCACCCTCATAATATCCTGACCATGTCTATGAATACATCCTCTTCGTCAACTAAAGCTACAACTAAGCCCAAGCGTCCATTGTCAGCCTACAACTTGTTCTACCGATTCAAGCGTGCCAAGATCGTCGAGGCAAGCAACTCCGGTAATGATGGCGAGGATGCAATCCTACAGCTCGTAATGGCAGTGCCTGGTCTCGAAGATTATGATTCAAGTACTCTATCATCGACCATGTCTCAAGATGAGGTTGCAACTCTCTCCCGTTCGGAGATTCGAGGAGCATTACTAACAAACCTATCACCCAATGAGACACGTAAGCGTACTCATCGTAAGAGTCATGGCGCCATGTCCTTCCTCGAGATGAACAAGGCAATGGTAGCATCATGGAAGAGTATCGATGATACGACAAGGGCTGTATTTGAGGAACTTGCCGAGATTGGACGTCGTCAATATCACAAGCGTGTTGCCGATTATAATGATCAAGAATCATCATCGATGATGATGAATATGAAGTCAGTAGAGAGCCCCAAGAAAAAGATGAAGATGATGCCAATGGAGGTGCCACATACTAGCGGCGTCGAGAAGCTTGTGCATACACCTCCTACCGTCGTCCCAAGCATGGTGGAGTCATCTACATCAACATGGAACTCTGTCCGAGTTGATGAGATTGACATGCAAAGGAAGCCTTCAACTGCTACTACTGCCTACAAGATGGTAGAAGTACCCTCTGCTACTGAAAGTCCTCTCTTTAAATCTCGTCGTGTATCTCTTGAATCAACATATGACGATGTGCTTTGTGTTACAGCACCTATGAAGTTCCCCGAGGCAAGGACAAGAGAAGAAGATTTAATTGTTGACTTCCCCAAGGACAACTATCGTGGTAATGATGATGATTCTCTACTTGTGGACTTTCCATCAGCTGGAAATCATCATTCATCTACTACGTACACAGATGAATCGCCCCGGAATACTATCGATCTTGACAAGCTAGATCTTGATGATAGTTTCATGTTTGATCTAAGTGAAGATGATCGGGGAGAGATGATGGATTGTGATTACGAGAAGTTACCTTCTATGCCATTCAATCACTCTTCTTCCATGAAGTCGTATGGAGATGAAGCTGATTTACCAGCTCCTAACATGGAACCATCTGTGGATGATTTCCTCAAGCTTATCTCTCAATTGGAGGAAAGTATGCCTCAATCTGAAAGGGCCTTGGCTGCCTAAATGAAGGACGGGGTTGATTTGATATGGGTATCTATTAAGGGTACCTACGTATAGTCTAGTTTAAAGATGTACAAATATATGTAATGTATGATAAGCTAAAGCTGATTAATGGACTACTTTAGTTGATAAGTATTAGTTTAAAACTTAAGAATACAAATAGGATAGAGATGGGAGTGGGAGAGACACAACCCATGCAACATGGGAGAGATAAGATGATGTCAAAGAGTCATCCAAGTTTCAATTTAATACCAATCTGAATACCTCTTTACACCTCTTATATCTCTTGAGAATTGACCATCAGTAACGATAGGCACCCAGCCCAACTTTGCTCGTAAAATCAAGCAGCAAGAGGCAGTTGATCAGCGTGTACTGCCTATAACGACATCAAATACCGTATGTCGCATCCAGAACTGCCCTCGGTCTTTTTCAAGTATGTTCGCTTGACTACCAACTCTCATTATGGGCAATACTTGCATATTGAATATCGTACTTCATAGTGGATGCAAATTGATACTGGTAGACTATCTCGTTTGGTGGTGCTACTCTCATACAGGTCGCTGTAGTACTTGAGAACTTTCCATTGCCCATTGCAATAAAAACCTGCTCCCAGATTAAAACAAGGTGCACATCATAATAAGAAACAATTGAGTTGAATTACTCCTTCGGTTAATAGTAGTATACTATTGCAAATATCGAGTAGAGTGATTGCTACTACTCTGAGTCTCTTTGGTTTTTGCTTCATAGAGTTATCGTGTCTGCAAGTGACCACATACACAATCAAAGTATCCCAAGAAATTAATACTCCGCATACAATTTATCATTAACTGCCCTTCTTGGTGTAACACAAAAGTATATCAATAGCCCAAAAACAATATCATCATAGAATTGCAATAAAATATAAAACAGTACAAACAAAAAGAACATTATGCAGCCACTACCACATCCTGACGATTGTCCAAAGCGTGTAGTTTGGGTACAAGATGAGATTAGTGGTAAATGGATGTTAGTTGAGTTATCAGCGAATGGGGAAGTTCAAGATCCTGCTGATTATGAGGATGTAAGTTGTTTACTAGTTTAGTATGTATATGTATTTTTAGATATGTTCGTAGGATGAGCTTGTACCCTTAAGGTACACCTACATATATGTGCACATCTTGTGTTCTATAATTGCAACTTTGTACACTGACACATGCTTCGTATCTCTTAATATACACAAACTCTCAATTATATCAAAACAGGTGGAAGCACCATTATCAAATCAGCCAAGTGGACGTGTTTGGGTTCGTGGTGATGATGGCAAATGGGCAAATTTACCCGTAGAAGCCTCCAAAGAGGAATTAGAGAAGGCAGGTGAGGCAGTCAAGCGTGCTTCTTCTACCAATAACAACCAACATCAACAACAGAAACAGCAAGCTCCGCCACCACAAAATGTAACAAAAGATAAGAAGAGTGCATTAGAATTTCTATCACAACGATTATCTACAAAGTTTGGTCACAATAAGAAGAGTAGTGATGATAAGAAAACTGCATCTGTTAAAGAAGAGAATGACAACAACAAGAAGAGACCTCCATCTCCACCTATATCTAATGACTTTAAACCAACCAATATCAAACCTGCAAACAAAAAGATAGTAGATAAGGCTTCATCATTAGAATTCTTAGCACAACGATTATCAAACAAGTTTGGTAATGAGGAATATACAGATCTTGCTAAAGAATTAGCTACTGATAATAATGAGGATGATGGTAATGATCAAGCACAGCAAGAGGAAGACGGAGATGTTGTATCACAAGAAGATAGTGTGCAATATCATATAGTACAACCGGGTGATACATTAAATTACATCTGTCTCAAGTATAAAGTGACAGCGACTGTATTACGAGTTGCTAATGACTTTATTGGTAGCTCGATACACTTGGCTGCTGATCCAACGAGATTGATTATACCAAAGGCAACATCGACTGTTTCCTCTGATGCTACTCCACCCATGAAAACATTGAGTACAAGTACAACAAGTAAGGCAGCATATGTCAAAAAGAGTACATTAAGTACAACTGCTTGTACAGCCATGTCAGAATCTGATAGAACTGAGCGGAGTTTTCAAACACTCAGTACAAAAGGCGTTGTTGAGGAGGGTATACCCTCAACAATCCCAAGTACACCCTCCAAGAAACGAGTAGGTACCTTATCAGACCTTGGACGTTTACCTTCACTACCCAAACCACCAACTGCACAAGTTGTAAATGTACCTCATAGAAGACCCACTCCTCCAGAAGAAGAAGAAGAATCAATCAAGTATCACTGGGTTGAGAAGGATGATTCACTTAGATGGATATGTCTCAAGTATAAGGTATCCGCAAATGAATTACGTCGAGCGAACAACTTCTCTGGATCAAATCTCAAGTTGGCACCTAAGAAACTTATCATACCCAAGAGTACACGAACGACTAAGAAGACATTACGACCACGACGTCTCAAGAGTAATGGCAGTAGTGCTGCCAATGATTATAAGGGCTCTTCATTGAGACGGAGTAATGAAAGTATTGATGAGAATAATACAACATTGGATGAATCACTTAATACTTCATTTATGACTACTGATTCACAGTGGGATCAGCATTCGATTGATATAGGTGCAGATAATGTAAGTGTCGATGTCGATGCCTTGTATGAGGCTCTCGGTGACCATACCGGTGATCAACTAAGTGGAAACGAGTTGAATTATATACGATCGGATAGTCGATCAACGAATGGCAGTGCGCTCCGTCCAATGCCCATGGTACATTTAGAAGGTGCTAGTAAGTTGTATGGCCAAATGAGCTGTGCATCAGACTCCGACACGGACGGATCTGACTCCGAAGAAGTTAATGAACAAGAATCAATTGCAAGTACCAAGTATACAGTCAAGGGTACTAAGTACCATGATGTCAAGCCTACAGATACAATCGAGTACCTCTGCTTGAGATATAGAGTATCAGCATCAGCATTACGTCGAGCGAATATTGGTTTGACTGGACGGAACTTACAAACAGGTCCAAAGCGATTGATTATTCCATCTTCTGACAGTTCCTCCAAGAAACAGGCAGCCAGTAGTGTTAGTGATATGGATACCATGTCGATTACACATGATGATGACACAAACACAATTGCCTGCTCAGATGGTCATTCTGTATTGGGCGATTCAACCATCGCTAGTCAACTTGATTCGTTATACCTTGTAGATGCCGAGGAAGAGGCGACTGTCTATCACGATGTCCAGCCATATGATACACTTGCAGGGATCTGTCTTCAATATGGTATCAGTGCCTATGAGTTGCGACGAGCCAATAACTTTCGTGGCATGAATCTAAAGTCAGCACCAGATCGGCTTGTTATACCCAAGACACAGAAGCCAACCAAGGACTTTAAGAATATGACTGAGGACGAAAAGATTGAAGCACTGCAAGCTCACATGCCAAAGTCGAGAAAGGCTAAGAAGCCAATGTTAACAAAGGATGAAGCTAGAGCCTATCTAGAATATAATGATTGGAACTTTGACCAGGCTTTGAGAAATGCCAAAGTAGATAATGAGTGGAGTTCACAGAAGGCTAAGAAGCATAGCTAAAAGAAGGATGAGATTGTATCCCAAAGATTAATGGAGATACAAAAAAGTGTAGAATAATGAGTGTTATTCTAATTTACCAATTTATAAGGCACTGTATTATTGTTACTCCCTTGTTCATATTCTTCATATCTTCTAAAGAGCTGACAATACTTTTGGAGCCCAAGTGTCACTTGATTCTTTAGCTGATGAGAAGTAGTGTGTAACTTTACCGTCATCACAATGAGACTGAATCTCTTTGTTCTAACCATTACATCCCCTTCTATGGATAGACCAAGAGCCCGAATCAATTCGGCTTTTGAATCTGATAGAAAGATAATACCCGCATCAGATCCTCCCGAGGACCGTCCCCATGCCTATCATTAATCATTATTGTTGTTAATGAATTATATGATAAGTGTTATAAAAAAAACTTTTAAGATATGAATATATGTACTAAAATACTATCTACTCACCTCCATAACATAAGCATCATTTGTTGCAAGACAGATTGTCATTTCAACACCCTTCGATTTTAGCTCGTCTTGTGCAGTAATGAAACTGGGGAGATGAGATTTCGAGCATCCAGGAGTATAAGCACCTATATGGACACGTCGTAATGAGGTAAGCGAGAGGAAATGATCATATCATATGTAAAGGAAATGATCATTATCATAATACCGATATATGTTCATATTGATGATGATAATAGTTGGTGAGACGTAAATCATATCATATGTACGATATCATAATATTGTGTCCGGTATATGTTCATTCAATTATGGATTTAAATATACACACCTGGTACAGCAAAGATTGCAACCTTCTTGCCTGCAATGAGCTCCGATAGATTAACATCCTTGGGCTTATTGTAGTCAGCCTGACCTTCTTGTAAAATCACAAAGGGGAGAGTATCTCCAACTTTAATTTCCTCAATTGCCGACATCTTCAATGCTGTGCTAGTCTGATGGACGGATGATGTTGTAGGGTTTGGGGAGAAAGCAATACTAGTAGCAACGAGCGACAATATGCAGAGCGATAGTAGTAGCTTGGCCATGATGACGATCATCCAAAAAATGAGAGAGAAAAAAGTTGGTATCCTCCATCTCCTACTCAAGTAAAATGACAGTCCGATTTGTTGTGTGGTTGTATGTGGTATGAGAGAGGATAGTTGCTTAGAAGATATAATGCTACCATCCTTTCCTTCTCTACGTGAGCGCAATCTTCAAACTTTGTATGGTGATACCAAAGTCAGCACTTACACTGATGTTGATAAGTCTCCTATCGGATGTGTCGACATCAAGGTCCGACCTCTTGTTGATTTAATCAATAGCCATCCAGAGTATATCACACTCAGCTCTTGCAGTGGGAGAGTAGCCCTCTTCGACCCAGCTGGTACTACACATAGTGATGTCGAACAGGAAGTTAAGGGTACAGAAATTAGTGGCAAAGGTAGAGGATGTTGGATTTATGTTACACATGATATAGAACCCGATCTTGGACATCAAATTATACATGCACTCAATAAAGTTGGACAAAAGAGATTGGATGCTCGCAATAGTAGTTTTACTGAAAAGAAGAGTACAGCTGACATTAATAATGAGCCACCAATTACATTTAAGCACGAGCCACCTTTATTACATGTCGGAGCTGCAACTCTTGAAGCTGGGAAGAAGTTATTACATATTGCAAAATCTATATGTGCAATGAGAGAATCAGGTTTGGTTGTAACTGATCAGCGGGTGACTGTGGAATTGCGTACTACTGGTACATTGTTATGCTTACCAATAATGTTTCAAATAACGTCATCAAGTTCAAAAGTTGAAGAATTGTCTAAAAGTGTATCTCTGATACCAAATGAAGATTATATAAAATCCTTGGCAGATATGGCCAATGAACGTATGGTGCAAAATGAAGTACTTCTTGATAAGTTATATCATACTGTTCAGAATGAACTATTCGAGAATAAACCAAACTTAAAAGTATCAACAAACAATGGTAGCATAGGAGACAATACAAATCAACAATACCATATTTCTCTACAGTCATTACCACCACTTAATCTGTGGAAGAGTGCTGCCGTAGTGATACCAAGGAATGATAACACTACTAATGTAGATCTAATAGCATTTGGAGGACAAGGTATAGGTCCAGAAACGACATCAAGTAATAACGGAACAAGTAAAAGATGGGATGCAATATTTCGTTTGAGACGAATAAATGGTACATGGTCTGAGTGTTGGGATACATTAACAACTGATCCCTCACATGAATCAGAGGAAATACAACTTGAGACTTCTACTGGAAGATTTCGGGTTAAACAAGAAACAAGCATTGGGCCAAGAGAAGGTCATTGTGCTTGTGTCATGCCAAGCTCAAACTTACAAACCAACAAAACAGACTCTGCAGTACTCATCTTTGGAGGACGGACAAGTGGACCATTGTCACCAACTAATGATTTGTTCCTCTGTACATTTACTCAATCAGAAGAAAAAAATCAAAGTATATGCCTCGGAAAACCACTGGATATTGTTGGCGAACCTCCACAACCTCGCTTTGGGCATACAATGTCAGTTTTGAACAACAGGAATTACTTGGCTGTGATAGCTGGCGGAACAGGAGTTAATGCTGATGGCAAATCTGTCTCTCTTTCTTCAGTTTATACTCTAAGCCATATGAATTTACTAAACAATGAGTCTGCTGGATCTCATTTCATCTGGGATCGTATCTCTGACATGCCAAGTCCGAGGTCATACCATGCCGCTTTTATAGAAGAAACGTCCAATTATATGTTTGTCTTTGGAGGATTGAAAGAGGTCGATGATCCCTTTGGATCAAGTGATGACGATTCTTCGAATATGATGATGATTCAGCTTCCATTTTCTGGAAAGAGTAATAATATTATGAACATAGATGAGCCACTGCCAGCTCTTATTGGAAGCTTGATGTGTTCATGAGGCATGAGGTGTAATGGGTAAGTCGTATGATCATATCATATGTACGATATCATATGTCCGATATATGTTCATTCAATCAAAGATTTAAATATACACACCTGGTACCGCAAAGATTGCCACCTTCTTGCCTGCAATGAGCTCCGATAGATTAACGTCCTTCGGCTTGCCATAGTCAGCCTGACCTTCATGAAGAATCATAGAAGGGAGTGTATCTCCAACCTTAATCTCTTCTACTGTAGCCATTTTCAATGCTGTGCTAGTCTGATGAACGGATGATACTGTAGGGATGGGGGAGAAGGCACTTAAACGACGTAGCTCGTAATCAACTCTCTTTATTATGCAAATATAAATACTACTTCTCGAGATAGGATACTAAATAGCATCAGTCCATAGTAAGAGCATTCCACATGCTTGCCACTTGGTCTGATACTTTCATCTTCTCCCCATCAATCTTGAGTCTCTTCACATCCTGTTGATAGATTTTCTCGTACTTCCTCTTCAGAGATGCCTCCTCCCCTGCAAAAGGATTGAGTTTGTTGTTCACTTCCTTCAACTCATCTTTCTTCTTATCAATACCATCTTGGAGGATACTCAACACAACTTGGTTTCCGGCATTATCAATCATGCCCTTCTCCGCCTCTGTCAATTCAGATTCTAACTTCTCCTTCTTTTGTTCTAACATATCCCTCTCTACTCCCGACTCCATGGGAAGAGAAGGGCTGGGATATTGGGATGTTGTACGTCTAATTGCCCCTCGTTAAATGTTAAAGTGAATGTTGGTTCTTGTTACATATACACATAGTAAATAATTTAAGTAGTAGTAGAAATAAGGACAGATAAGCAGCACAGTAGGCGTAGTAGCTTGACCATGATGACGATCGATAAAAAAAAATGACGAGGGGGAGCTGTTGCAGGAATAAAGGATACCACCTCCAGACTCCTTCATTTTAATGAGGTTGACGCCGACATATCCCATACGGCCAAGGTATAAACTACGGCTCTGATACTCGGTGAATAGATGCATCAATAGCATTGCTATCACCCTGTCAAGTCTTATGTTTCGGACGAATCGGTGTGTATTACCAGATCGATAGAGCATTGTGCATTGAAATCAACACTATTTATATGTGTTTATTCTATTCAACATATCTATTTAATACTGTTTTACTGTTAGATATTAATGCAGTTTATGTTTTCTTATATACTATTCCATTATTTAATATATTAGAACTACTTAGTATTGTTATCCCTCGCATTTTGAGCAGGATAACTTTGATAAGTCATCCCCCAACTCTCTCAATTCGGATAGATACCTCAGATACGCTCTCCTTTGCACCCAACACAATCCCATTTAATTTCTTATATATCTATCCAATTGATACGGCTGGTTGTCGAATGTTGTGCCTTCTATTGCAATATATAGAGCATTATTAACAATTTTCTATTCCCCCATTAATAACACCAATCTATCTTAACTTTTCACCAACATATTAACTTCCCTCTAACATCATAAATCGATTCTATATCAATTAATGGTGTCTTTAATCTATTGTAATTGTTTGGGGGTTGTTCATTGTTGTGTTTGAGAGATGCAACTAAAACCTCTCTATTCATAATTCCTCCTGCTCTCCCCTACAGCCTCATTTATTGCATTAGGTATCCAGCTAGTACATCACTTACAGCATCTAATTCACCGAATCATCGATGTATATATTGCAATGTAAACTATTAAATGGCATTGATAGATGGAGGAAGATAGTTGTACGCATGTACGCATGATGTGCATTCTTGTTGTCGTAAAACAATAATCTGTAAGTAGCCGTCTACACAGTCTCGGCGGCGAGACAAACCGCCCACAGTATTGTAATATATCCTAGATCGTCAATGGACACGTTGGCGATGCTCTGCGGCGGCGTGGGCAGCGTAAGAGGTGGTCTAGAGGTGGTGGTATGTGGCTGTTGTCATGGTCATGTATGTGTTGCTACTCTTTTTTCTATACTTTATGCCCTCTATTCTGTAGAATAGGGCCACTTATTCTGTAGAATAATGGCTTTCTGCACATTAGCTGTGCACTAAGGCAAATATTCTACAGATTATTCTGGTTTTCTGTACTTTAGCGGCAGCTATTCTGCAGAATAATTTATTCTGTACTGATTCTGTAGAATAGCTGCAACAGAGCGAGCAAAGATATGGTATCCTTTTTACAGAATTAAATGGTGATAATGGGCAGTCCGATTGTGTGGTTGTGGTTGGTATGAGAGACCATACATTAGCTGCTATATTAATTATAATGCTACCATCCTTTCCTTCTCTACGTGAGCGCAATCTGCAAACTTTATATGGTGACACAAAAGTCAGCACTTATACTGATGTTGATAAGTCTCCTATCGGATGTGTTGATAGAAAAGTCCGACCTCTTGTTGATTTAATCAATAGCCATCCAGAGTATGTCACATTAAGCTCGTGCAGTGGGAGAGTAGCTTTATTTGACCCAGCTGGTACTACACATAGTGATGTTGAACAGGAGGTTAAGGGCACAGAGATTAGTGGAAAGGGAAGAGGGCAGTGGATATATGTAACACATGATATAGAACCAGATCTTGGACATCAAATTATACTTGCACTCAATAAAGTTGGTCAAGAAAGATTGGATGCTTGTAATACTAGTAGTACTGAAGTGAAGAATTCAAGTGACAATAATAATGAACCACAAATTACATTCAAACATGAGCCACCTTTATTACATATCGGTGCTGCATCTCTTGAAGCCGGGAAGAAGTTATTACATATTGCAAAATCCATATGTGCAATGAGAGAATCAGGTTTGGTCGTAACCGATCAACGGGTGACGGTAGAATTGCGTACTACTGGTACGTTGTTATGCTTACCAATAATGGTTCAAATATCCTCAAGTTTAAATGATGAAGAATTGTCTAAAAGTATATCCTTGATACCAAATGAAGATTATATAAAATCTTTAGCAGATATGGCCAATGAACGCATGGTACAAAATGAAGTATTGTTAGATAAGTTATATCATACTGTTCAAAATGAACTATTTGAGAACAAATCAAATATGAAAGTATCAACAAACAATGATAGTAAAAAAGATGATACAAATCAACAATACAACATTACTCTACAGTTATTACCACCACTTAATCTGTGGAAGAGTGCTGTCGTAGTGATACCAAGGAATGATAATTCTACTAATGTAGATCTGATAGCATTCGGGGGACAAGGGATAGGTCCAGAAATGACGACATCTAACAATGGAACAAGTAAAAGATGGGATAAAATATTTCGTTTGGCAAAAAGAAATGGTTTATGGTCTGAGTGTTGGGATACAATAACAACCGACCCCTCACATGAATCAGAGGAAATACAACGTAAGACTTATGCTGGAAGATTTCGAATTAAGCAAGAAACAAGTATCGGACCAAGAGAGGGGCATTGTGCTTGTGTCATGCCAAGCTCAAACTTACCGACCAAAACTAACTCTGCAGTACTCATCTTTGGAGGACGGACAAGTGGACCGTTGTCTCCAACTAATGATTTGTTCCTCTGTACATTTACTCAATCAGAAGAAAAAAATCAAAGAATATGCCTCGGAAAACCACTGGATATTGTTGGCGAACCTCCACAACCTCGCTTTGGGCATACAATGTTAGTTTTGAACAACAGAAATCACTTGGCTGTGATCGCTGGAGGAACTGGAGTTAATGATGATGGCAAATCTGTCTCTCTTTCATCAGTTTATACTCTGAGTCATATGAATTTACTAAACAATGAGTCTGCTGGATCTCATTTCATCTGGGATCGTATCTCTGACATGCCAAGTCCGAGGTCTTACCATACCGCATTTATAGAAGAAACGTCCAACTATATGTTTGTCTTTGGAGGATTGAAAGAAGCCGATGATCCATTTGGATCAAGTGATGACGATTCTTCGAATATGATGATGATTCAGCTTCCATTTTCTGGAAAGAGTAATAATATTATGAACATAGATGAGCCACTGCCAGCTCTTATTGGAAGCTCAACCTTGAAATTAGACGACCTACTACTGGTCGTCGGAGGTACAAACGCTACTACTTTGTCAGATGCTGCTGAGAAAGACAAACAAAGACCAATTAGCATCTTCACAAAGGAGCAAGATGAAAACAAACTTGCCAGAGCAAACATATCTTCTGTCGAGCTGCTTAAGCAGGACGAACACTCAAGTGGCAATATTGACTTGGGCTCGTGTGTACATCACTGCCTTTTAGCTTTACCCAAAGATGACGGCAGTATAACATCAGCTGTAGTTGTTGGTGGAGGCGTGCCGTCATTCTCTTTCGGTCAATCATATGCAAAATCATATGTTATAAATGTTTTGAGAGGTGATGCCAGCAAAGTAACTGAAATCATTCCAAAGCTTGCACAACTCAGTATGGAACCAACAGAGACGATGGTTTCATCTAATAATAAGCAAGAAAAAGAAATCACTGGCAAGACCTTAACCAAAACTGATGTAGTTCTTGTTGAAGCTCGTCGGGCAAAGGAAGTAAAGAATGAGTTAGATAGACTTGGATTCTTGGATAAACGATACAAAATGGTCAAGGTTGAAGATTCTAATCGTCTTGCCATACCCTTTACAGAGCAGTTCAATGTCGAAGCAAGCTTAAGTCTTAAAGATATGGTTGTCAGAGTTGGGTTAGAAATGGTACCTTTCAGTTCATCGTACATGTCAAAGATCAAGCAGAAAAGATAATAGTTATAATAATAATAATAATATCTTACAAATTTAACACTATACAAATCTCCAATAGTGAGTACACGCTAGGTCTTTTGAATTGGCATAGCTATACATCCACCCAAGGTCGCCTCGAGGCTACTGACGGTCTGTCCTATCTGCTATGGCAGGTAACAAGCTTCAATAAGTGCAGCTTACAACACACTTGACACTTCAGCCGTGTTGAATTGCCACCAACTATTCCTCTGTAGTTCAACACAACTACATGTCTTCCTTTCCTTTACTGTACCATATCATCTCCTCCTACCTGTTCAGTAATAGAAGGATACCACTAACACTGCTGGCGGTATCCTTTTTACCTCTCATAGTAAGATTTTAGATTTTGTGGCTGTGATGAGTTATTATTTGAGGTCGTCAATAATAGTAAACACGGCAAGAAGGTGAGGATATACGGTCGTGTATATGTAGGGAGGTATGTGTTTTTATTGGGGTAGATTGTCGGCGACGGCGGATCTCAATACAGCTTAAAAATAATACGAACACATCTTGTGTCAAAAATTGTTGACAGATTGACCCTCAACGATATATACGTATATACACTCCACGGCGGATTAATCGGGATGTCTTTTGCAAGAGATAAGCGGGTAATATAAAGAGGTTAGATTGATACGAGAGAGTTGGGGGGCGGTCCGGATGATATTTGCAATGATACCAAACTTCATTTGTGTGGTGCAGGGGCTTTGCAATTCTCAATTCTGATTGGCCTGGTATCATATTTTTTAATACTGATTAAGATGCAATGGTTCAATTATTCAATGTGTATTTGTGCTGAATATTATGGTCCAGTGGGCGTTTGTTTGTGGTATTGTTTATTGGGGTGCCAGTGATATCTGACTTTATGTTGGGGTTGTATCATAATTGTGCGTTGGAATTGAAGCTGCCATACTGGCCATATCTAATTGGTTGTTTGGATATTTAAACTCTTCTAACAATCCCTCTTTTTCTCTGTCATCTGTATACTTATTCAACAAATACAGATAGCACTGTTTAATCAGAACCACATTTAGATAAATACCAAAGAAAAAAACAAGTAATCAAGGATGTCAACATCAGGAGGGGCAGCACCCCTACGTCTCGGGCCAGGATGGCGTAAATCTGGTACAGGATTTCAACCCCCACCGGCAGTTCCGGATAGAGAAGAAAGTAGAGAACGATCTGGAAGTCATGCAAGTGGCGGTAGCGGTACTGGGTGAGTAAATACTTTATACTTCATTATTTTACAAGGATTTGAGGCAATGGGATAAGGATGATATGAGTGGCTTAAAGATTAGATGTTCATTTGGCAAATAGTGGAAAGGATTGATTTCTTATTCTTCATACACTTATCTTATCCCATGCGCTCACCTATACATATTTTTAATGTTAATATTCTCTTAGAGGTGGAAAGGATAAGAATCTTAATCCATTTGCAATGTTGGATGATGAAGAAGATGCCGGAAATGGTGGAAATAAAAATAATGGAACAAGTGAACCAAGTAGTGGTGGTGGGGGTAGATTTAGTAATCTTAAAGAAAGTGACAATCGTCATCCACCCAAACGAGGTGGACGATCCCTCGCTGATTTGGCAAAACGTGTGAGTGATCGGGGTATTGATGACAACCGACGTGATTCACGACGAGATCCTCGTAACCACGATAGGCCATCTTCCGCTGGAATTACTCGTGTACGATCAGGTTCTGGGGAAGGATTGGGGCATGGGAATTATGATCGTGATCGTAGTGCAAGTCATGGAAGTAGTGGAGGGATGGAAAGTAGTGGTGCCAAGGTGATTCGGTATACACGCGAAAAGTTATTATCATTACGTGGTAGAGGTGATGATGATATACCAGATTGTTTGAAGGCGTTGGAGGACAGTGTTGTTGTTTCAAAGACGTCACAGGATCCCGTATGCTGGGATACATTTGACTCTGATGAAATCTGGGCATCCACCGCACATCGAGGTGATCGACGAGCATCTGATCGAGGTCCTCCCACTGGCCCTTCAAATCGTGATGATCGCGGACCACCACCTAATAGTCGCGGCAGTATGGACCGAGGATCAATGGATCGTGGACCAATGGATCGAGGGAGATCATCTGGAGGAGGTAATAGTGGATTTGGCAGTGGCCGATGGCAGCGTGGTGTTGCCGTCCCGGACAAAGAAACTCGTCCTGACTCTCGTGGTCGTTCAGGAGGAGGAAATAATGCCCCTGCTCGTGATGCTGATGATTTATGGGACGATCCCACTCCTACTACTGGTGCCGCATCAGATTTCTCTGCATTTGGTGGATCATTGGAAGACGATCTTCCCAAGGGTAAAAGTGGCATGTCTGGAGCATTCGATCTGGGTGATATGAGTGCCGCTGCTTCTGCATTTGAGAGTGAATTGCACGGTGACAAAGCATCAAAGAAAGGAAGTGATACTAATGGTGGTATCGGAGGTGCATTGGAAGATGAAGAAGAAGGTGTTACACATAAAGTTGATTCAAGTCGACCGTTGGCAGGTACTGGTACAACAATTCGCAGCGGTAGTGGTGATGGTGTTAATGTATTCGAGGACTTTGGAGATGATGAGGAGGAAGAAAAAGATGATGATATTCCAATTAAGAGTGGCACTGGGGCAAATAGTGCCAGTTCACGTTTGATGGGTATGATTGGAGTTGCAGGCACTGGCGAGGCATCTGGATCAGGGGCTAAGACAGAACCCACTACTACTACTACTGATGATAATGATGCCAAGAAGAAGTCTGAGACTGAAGTTCAAGAAGAAACAAAGCCTCGATCTGATAGTATTCCGAGTAATCCTTGGGGTGCCCCTGCTGTGTCAAGTAATCCATGGGGTGATTCTGCAGCCGCCGCCGATTCTAGTAGTGCAAACAAACAGAAGGAGGAAGAGGAGAAGCGATGGGCAGATGCACAGGCCAATCAACAGGCTGAGAAAGAGAAGCAAGAAGCTGCTGCAAAAGAAGCAAAGGCGAAAGCAGAACAAATGAAAGCTCAACAAATTCAAGTCGAGCTTGTTTTGATCGAACGCATATCAAACATTCTTGAGAATTCATGGGGACGATCTGATCTCCCTTCTATTCTATCGACATTGCATGCCAATGATTCTCGTGTTATTGCTATTTTGTCAACAGTCGATGCTCTTCGCCAATTGATTGCTAGACACCCATTACGTATACAAATGGGACGTGATCCCACCATGGGTGCCGAGATGGCAGCGCTACGGATGACAAATGTTCAGTGGAAGGCACATGAGCTTCGTGAGAAAAAGGCCCAAGAACAGGAACTTCAACGTCAAAAACAGTTACAAGCTGAGAAAGAAGCTCGTGCTCAGATGGAAGCAGAAGAAAGAAGGAAACAACAACTGCAGCAACAGCAATCAGCTCCACCGGTGGTTACTGATGCACCTTGGTACTATGCCGATCCACAGGGTAACATCCAAGGTCCTTTCGGTGGTGATGAGATGCGTCAATGGCTTGAGGCTGGATACTTCAAGGGTGATTTACCAATTAGTCAGAATACAAATGGACCATTCCTTGCTTTGAATTCCTACTTTTCGGGTGATCCTAGTAATGCGTTCAAACCCGCTGATAATGGTGCAGCCAAGGCTCGTGAAGCAGCAGAGGCCAAGGCACGAGCCGAAGCTGAACAAAAAGCAGCTGAAGAACAGGCTGCACGTGAAAAGGCAGAGGCCAAAGCTCGTGCACTTGCTGAAGCAGAAAAGAATAACCAGCAATCGACACAATTAAAGATGATGTTGGGTCTTGGTGGTGGAGGATCTTCTTCTGATGGAATTGCAGGTCCCCCTCAACCAGAGCCGATTGCAACTTCTGAACCTACTCCTTCCCAGCCTACAAAGAAACAACAGGGGACCAAGAAACCTTCCCAGAAACAAAAGCAAAGCGAACCCACATTTATTGCTCAGGCTGCACCCGTTCCTGCGCCAGAGCCCGCAGCTCCTCCGGCACCTGGTAAGTCCATTTGTTTATTTTCTATAAATGGAATCATATGTATATATTTAAAACACATCACATGTATGCTCACTTTTCGAATACTATACATACTACTTCTTTCGTTATTCTTTAAAGCATGGGGAGGTGCCAAGGCCACCGCTGCTCGTCAGAAGTCCATGTCCGAAATCCAACAAGAGGAGGCACGAGAGGCAGCACGACTTGCCAAAGAACGAGGAACTAGCGGTGGAAGTGGCAGTGGATGGGCGAATATTGCCGCAACCGGAGGAAGTACCGCTTGGGGTGGAGCAGCTGCAAAGAATACTGCTGCCGGAGTCGTCACACCTACAGCAGCTCAGCCCGTTGCATCTACTCAAAAGAGTGGAGGTAATAATAATGCTGCTTGGAATGCCAAGAAGCAATCCCAGGCTGCAGGCGCTGCAAAGAAATCATCTCAGTCAAAGGCTGCCACTTCTAGTAAGAAGACTGCAGTAGACAACTTCGGTTCCAATGGTCAGATGACTCCTTCGCTTGAGGTATGGTGTAAGGAGCAGATGAAGAGGTTGAATGGTAGTGATGATTTGACCCTCGTTCAATTCTGTATGACACTCACTGATAAGGATGAAATTCGGCAATACTTGACGGCATATCTGGGTAGCACTCCACAGGTGAATAACTTTGCTACAGAATTCACCAAGAAAATTGGTCTTGACAGTGGAAAGGAAGAGCCCCAATGGGAAGGTGTGTCGAAGAAGAACAAGAAGGTACGCGGAAAGAAGTGAGAAAATATGCATTAGAATGCAGTGTAGCTACAACTTATAGAGGCTCGCCACCCTCTCAAAGTTGCTAGTTGCAAAAGCATTTTAATCATTATAGAGTTGTTATTATCTTATCACAAGAGATGTTTTACTGTTCGTTTTGAGTATCACCGCACAGGAATCTTTACTGATCCCAATCTACCATCCAAATGTGCTATGCAATTCCACTCGTTATAAATGTATAATCCCATACTAGGTCCTGGAAGATACGCGTTTCAATGTTTATGAAGATGAAGAGAGATATAATTATAACATATGTTAGTACATGTGGTATTGCAGTTATCACACAAAAGTCACACAATGAAGAAGACAAACGCGGACTTTCCATGAGCGCATCCCGAAGTTGCTCTAACCATCAAAGGGTTCTCTGGTGCTCGATTTATCTTAATTAAACTCAAGAGAGTCTCCTTATACCATTTGAATCTTGTGATATGATTATTATCACTGTATGCTGATGTTGGCGATATCGATATCTTGCCATATTCCTCAATTTGAGTTGTGTTGTCTCCTTCCCCTGTTGTTGCTTCAGGGTTAGTAGTATTGTTGCTGGCGTTGTCTTCTCCTTCTTCTGTAACCAATACACCGACTTGTATATTAACAGTTCTATTAAATGTAATCTCTGGATCACTGCCACATCCAGGATGAAGAAGATGTGGAGCTCTCTTTGGAAAGCGTACCCAATTAACTTTGGGATATTCTCTAAACATATTAATTAATGCAGTATGATCTATATCTCTTGCGAAGAAGAAATCATGTTGTAGATAATACAAGTATTCAACAGTAGGATAATGTTTTTCTATCAAATTCATTGCTTTGATTACCGATCCACCGATATGCCATTGTTTCATACCGGGTATTATATGTATCCGTGGATTAGTCATGTAATTATTGAATAAGTTGATAGTATACTCTTCTAATGCTACTATTCGTTGTTCAAGATCTTTTGGGAGACCGTGAAAGTCTGTATATCGAAAATGATCAATTGTAATGATTATTGGAGCAGTATCACTAAGACCTATGAGACGATCTATCGATTTAACAACCTGATCAACCATGTATGTACTTGGATGTGATGGTATACTTGATGATGTGATTACAATTGCAGTGTCTTCTGTTCTATTCTCAACTTTTGGTAACTCTTCTTCTACTGCTGCTATTGGTGTGGAATATAAGTAATCCTTCTGAAATTGTTCATATTGTGTCCGGAATGTTTTCATCATACGTTGTCCATTGATAGAGTTTAGTATAAATACTACTAGGAATATCAAAACAACTTTTTCTAATGTAGATGATCTCGTCTTCTTTCTAGTTCTTCTTCTTCTACTACTGTTGCTATTTGGTGAGTTGATAGGGCTGGTTGTGGTTGTTGATAAAGTTGGCGATAGTGGTACTGATGAAGGCGAAGAAGAAGACTCTTCATCCACAATAATTGCTTTCTTGGGAGTCTCCATTATATCATTGATATTAGAGATGTGTACACTCTATGGTTGTTGTTGTGTCGCGAATGAACTTCGATATATTTTGTTTATATGTACTTTATCTATTAAATGGTGGTAGTGGGCGGGTACCGTATACTTATTATGTTAGTTGGTATGTAGTGGTATATGATGAAGCAAAATTGGGCTTGTGTAGATTCATATGTAGATTACTAAATGTATATGATGCAGCTTGTGTGGTTGTTGGAATTGTTTATTTTGCAAAATCTATGATAGACTACCGTGATGAAAGGTGGGATAATATTGCACAAAGGGTTGAGTAGAAGATCCGCTGCAGATCAATGGGGGTAATGGTTTGCAGTAGGGCTGGCGATGAGAATTAAATGCCAATAACGAATAAACTTCAACGGTTCTCCCCTTCTCTCTCCCTTTGACCGCCTACTACTACCTCTCGCTCATCTCCACAACTCCTCTCAATGTCTGTGCTATTAATCATAACAATACTCGCGCTAATATGTGCTGGGTGTACTGCTTGGTCTCCAGGTACTACTCGACACAATAGAAAGCTGGATAGACGAGGTTTTATATCGTCTGCAATTATTGGATCGACCACAATCATAAATACGTCATCATCAGTGGCTCATGCTGCTTCAAAGGATGAGGAAAATATCGTAAAGGGATATAACCGATTGCAATATTTATTAGATAATTGGGATGAAGAGGTATGTATGTGCGTGTATAGGTCATTCTTACATTATGTGCATATCATATGTTCACTTTTTACAAAAACATATTATATGCTCTTTTCTTCACACCTCATGATATCTCATATATTTTGATATATTATATGCAGACTACTATTTGCAAAACTGGACAAGAGGTATGTTTATATATGGTTCTTTATAAATAATGTATCTTGTGCTCGTTCACTTTCTCAAAATATATGTTATATTGATAGACAACATTTGGTGATAAATGTGAGCGTACACCTGTGAAAGTAATGGAATACCTTGGTTTTAAATCAACAAATGATCCTCTATTCCAAGCAGATAAAACTATGATGAGATTAAAAGACAAAGCGGGAGATAGTGAAGTAGAGTTTTATGAGGGAAAGTTCGCGTTAGTATTGTTTTATGATATGAATTCGTGTGCTCAGGATAAAGTCTCGACGACATGACTTTATTTGACCTTAGTTTGCCTTAATTGATTGCCCTGCATATCGTATGTACTAACATATGTTATAATCTCCTCTCTTCCATCATCGTAAACTGTGATAACGCGCATCTTCCAGCAATTGATATCTTTGCCCAAAATGCCGAAGAAGCTAATAGTATGGCATTTGTTTCCAGTTGGGGCGAAGCCAATCCGGGTGGAGGAAAGGATAGAGTAAAGCTTTTTATTGAACGAGCAAAGAATAATGTGATCAAGTCAAAAGATGCTTTGAAAACTGTTATGGATATATTAGATCTTAAACCATAAGGTCTAATTTGACACTAAGATACGAAAAGAAGCAGTTACGTATCACAACTTTATTCTTTTTGCGCGGTGTACATTATCATCTTAATGAAGGTACTTTAACTCCTCTTCCCTTCCTCAATACCCAAAGACCTGACACTCCTACCGCAAGAGCAAGATTTAAAGGTTTCGCTTCCTCTGTAAAGTCTTGCAATCTATCAACTACATTCCCTTGAGCCCCAGAAAACAATGCTAAAAATGGTATGTTGCTTGTTGCCTCGTCATATTCTTTACTTAAACATCCACCCATACCTCGTCGAAATCTAGAATCTGTATGCGCACCACCAACCAGAGCTACCATCAAAGGCATACTTAACCAAAGTCTCTGCGGTAATGATGGCACTAATAATGCGTTCCCCAGTCCTAATAAACCAAATGACCAAAGTCCAGGATGACGTGTTATTCTTTCTAATCCATGAACTGGTGAATTTGTATCTTTATTATCTGTAAAGTCAAATGGACATCTAACCTTCCATCCCTTTTCTACTTGTTGTTCAGGTAATTTGGTTGTTGCAGCCGATGTAGCTAATTGTTGTACATTAGTACTGCTTGCATAATGTACAGGAATTTGTATCTTGGGTGGCATTTGTGATATCATTCCTAAGCCAATACTCATGCATACAAAACTACCAATCTTGGCAGGAAGTGGGGCTGATTGACTAATGTTCCAAAGCATTGGTTGTGCATTCTTTACCTTCTTAAAATACCCGTAAAACACGCTACCCATTGCAATTGTTGAGAAGGTACCATATATACCATGATATGCATCGTCTCCAACTTTTGATATTATAAATGTTCTATTTTCTGATAAGATGAAGTTCTCTGCAATGAAGACTAACAAAACATAAGAGATAAGAAAGTTGTAGAGAGAATGAAGATATGCATGACGGTAAACAAATATATAATTGACTTACAGGACCAGCCACCGACGGCCCATTTCACTGGAGAGGATATTAATGCTTTTGTTGCAACTGTTGTCATATTTGTTATGTACTATTTATTGCGTCCTACCATATCTCTTATATAAGTAGGTCCGTTTCTTTATCAATGAGTGGTTGGTTCCATATAGGCAGGACTCCCCTTTATTTTCCACCTCATAAATCAAAATATCTTTGCTATAGCAGATATCTATGTCAATAGTTGCCTACTACAACTCATTAAGTCGTAATAATAAGATGAAGTCTATCCTAGCATTACTATCTATTGTGGTTCTTGCCATTATCCATGGCTCTCACGCGTGAGTTTTATCATTATATGTATTATCTATGACAAATGACACATGTTGGATATGTGTGGGGCTGATTATGTAAAACTCCGACTTCTGATTGTTTACTTATGCAATCATTCTCTCTATTAATTCATATTTCATCATATATACAGTGCCAGTGAAACTGTAACAAAGAAGGTGTTCTTTGATGTGGTGAGTACTACGAATATAATATATGACGCGCATATTGCAATATAACTCTTTTGAACCACAAATCTAACACTGTATATCTTATATTACATTAGGAAATTGAAGGAGGAGAAGGTGGTCGTATCACCATGGGTCTATTCGGAGATACTGTTCCAAAGGTATGTCATCATTATTATGTGTTTGAACTGCTCATAACATATGTGCATATGACATGCATATGATATGCATATGTACTTTCATCAAATCTGAACCTAACAATACATATAAATTATATTGCATATACAATAAAATCAAAAGACTGTTGAAAACTTCCGTGCACTATGCACAGGAGAGAAGGGAGTTGGTAAGAAGGGAAAGCCATTACATTACAAGGGATCAGTTTTTCACCGTGTTATTCCCAACTTTATGTTACAGGTGTGTATATTTTGATTGAGTGTTGAGCATATGAGTATATGATATGTACATTTATCCTTCTCTTTAATCAAATCTAATAATCGACTCTGTTGTTCTGTTCTATAGGGAGGTGACTTTACCGATGGAAATGGCCGTGGAGGAGAAAGGTAAGAGTATACTTTAGTTCCCATCAATGTGTATTTCGTTTTATGGTTTATAATACTGACTCTTTTGTTCATCTTCCACCAAACAGTATCTACGGGGAGAAATTCGCTGATGAGAACTTTGATCTCAAGCACGAGGGACCATTCTACTTGTCTATGGCCAATGCTGGTGAGTAATATTTATTATGTCTTTTGACTTTAAACCTTATCATTGTTTATTGATCTTTGGTCTGACTGATTGCTTCTTCGTTTATGAATCAAGGTCCCAACACCAACGGGTCACAATTCTTCATCACAACTGTAAAGACTGCTTGGTTGTAAGTATTGTAGATGCAATTGCAATGAACTATATTTTCATTATGTACTCATATCTCATTCTAACATTCTAACTCTTTCACTTTTGACTATACAGAGACGGACGTCATGTTGTTTTCGGAAAGATCCTTGAAGGGGAGGATGTTGTTAAGCGTGTTGAGAGCGTTGGCACTAACAGTGGAACTACTACAAAGAAGGTAACCATTACCGACAGTGGAGAACTTTAAACAACATAAAACTGCAAGGGGATGACAAGTCGGTACTGAGATCTTCAGAGTAAAACTGAACAGCTAAGATAATACTATCATTAGTATCAGAGTTGTTCTAAAACAAAACTAGTTTATTTATAATATGTACATTAGCATACTAGGGGTTCATAGATATCGGTTCTCCCAAAGCGAACCTCACACTCGTCTTGTATCTTCGAGGTCAAGTTCAATGAAGCTATCCTTCCATACGGCGAGCAATGGATCTAGAGTCGAGATGAGTGCTCTTAACTTTCTTGTGATCTTTTTTTCTTCTTCCTCTCCCAAGTCTTGTAGATCAATCTCTCCAAATGTACTTAGGAATACTTCTCGGTGTGGCATTTGTGAAAGGCTTGTTGGAAAAATACTTCTGAGCATCCAACCATGATAGGGAGCTAGATTCTCGTGATAAGCAGATGTAGCCGCATCCTTCGGATGAAGGCCATCCGAAGGGAGTAAGGACTCGAATAATCTAGATTGGAAAGCTAATGACCTGCGTATCCAAAGCAATCCCATGGCAGCTGAAGGGTCCTTGAGGACGTTACCATTATGTATATCACTCTCACGCTCAAGCTCGAGCAATGAGTTGAGTGTTTTGCATTTGTTTGGATGTTTCTTGAATAGAGCTTCTGCTTTGCGGAGATTACCTTCTAAGTCCTTTGCAACTATGCAAAGAGCCGCTCCTGTAAGAAGAAAAGAGAGGAGAAGGCGAGTAAGTGTCAAGATGATATGGTATCCTCGAGAAGTCAAGAGATGAAAATGCTCACCACCGGTCCTCATTAACTGTAGGTGTGCTCTACATGCCTTCAATAGCCTAGAGATAGTTATATCATTACCATCAATCACCTTCCCGAAGGCTCGTATTACTTCATCCAACTTGCTTGATCGTAGATCTAGTTTGCTTGATGATATGCGAGGCATAGTTGCCTCAACTGAAACCTCCCCCATGGGGAAACCAAAATCACAGTATGATATTGTTTCCAACTCATTAATGGCAGTATTTGAATAGGAGTTGTGTTGTCTTTCTGCAATCATGATTATATTATTTATTGCAATGGAAGAAGGGTAGATACTTTCAGATGTAAATGTAGGGATGCTATTATCGTTCTTTATGAGTAGGAGATTGGCAACAATACTTGCATCAATATGCATAAGTATTCTAGATTGTGTATCAGATCAAGTGTTGCCAGAATATTATTGGCAGTTCACAAGTAATGCTCAATCAACGCTAATAATTAAGTGTGTCACTGATAAGTTATGTGTCAAGAATTCTCTCGCTCCAATTATGATATTTGCAATTGTGTTTGTAACTTATGTGACGATGATGATGATCCAATATTAGACCTCCTCCTCCTTTTATTCTTCTTCTATATTAGTTGACGCTCAATCGTAGTATGGCGTGGTTGATAGTGTCAAGTCGAGAAGATGAAGAAATAAGTTGTCTAACGTAACATCGACATCACCGAATAAATCGCCAAAAGGATGAAGATTAAGATTGATAGCAGCTCTGTGATGTCACCTCTAGCTAGAGATCATAAGGCGTCTGCATATTATAAGTAATAAGTATATGAAGATATAGCGCTAGTATAATATAAGGTCAGTTATTGATCGGCGGCATATATAAGTTTCTCTGAAAGAGCATACAGTTTTTTTTCCTGCTTTGCAACTAACTGTTCTCATCTATCACCTCTGTCTCCTCCTACTCTATTCCTCTTGATGATGATATCTCTATCTAGAATATGATGTCAAATGAACGTACCACATTACTTGGGAATATACTTAAGTTGCCAATAGTTCTTACATTATATGCGGCGGTATTGTTGATATGATTCTAGGTTTCCTGGCATTATGCTCACCAATAGCCGCAACAATGGCTAGCTACTCATTAGTTACAGCACTCTTCTTGCTGCAATCTGTCGTTTCATCAGTGGTTGCTTTGCTGAGCCAGGGTACAAGATGCCTTCATTTGTTGGAGGTGTTTGGCAATTCATCATTGCATGTATTCTAAAGTGGTACCCCCTGACTGTACTTAGTATAGTTGACAATATTCATTGCAGTGCTCTTCATGATTGAGGGTATATTTCGAACGAGTATTGCATGCTCTAATAAAGATATGCTAGGATACTGGAAAGTGTTTTCAATGAATTTATGTGTTCAATATGCAGTTGAACTTTGTTTGTCTTTGTTTGATTGCCTTACATACTATGTACTGACAAAAGTTACTCTCTCCTCTTCTTCCAGTGCAACATACTTCAGCGGTCTATCATCAATCCTTCTGTCAGTTATTATTATAGCAACTATGCCTCTGTCAGCAATTGAAACCATTGGGATCTTACTTGGTTGCAATTTAACCACTCTTGGAGTATCTCGTTTGATGATCGGATGTGCTGGAAGGAGTATAAATAATCAATTCGTTACCACAGCTGATGCACATAAAATGATGCCTCCAATGGTTTGAATAGAACGTATGCTATGTGCAGTCTATGAAATGAAATGATAAGTATTGGAAATGAGACAAATAGATTTGTATGGATAGATATATTAAGAGACAGTATTAGTAATCTACAGTGTTAGTAGTTCTTACATATCTATGCATCTATGCCCTCCTGGTATCTTCCAAGTCAAGCTTAACGAATTCGTTAGTCCATGTATTGATTATTGGCTCCCAAGTTGAGACAAGTGACTTCAGTTTTCGAACAATCTCCCTCTCATACTCTATACTCATCTGATCTACTTCTGTCCCTCCAAACTTGGATAAGAATACTCTTCTATCTGGCATTTGACTAAGGCTGGTTGGGAATATCTTCTGAAGTAGCCACCCGTGATATGGAGAGAGTGTTTTGTAATATGCTTGCATAGCAGCTTCCTTTGGATGCTTGCTGTTGGTTGGTATGAGTGATGAGTATAAGTCTAGCTGGAAGGCAAGTGATCTTCTTATCCACAGAAAACCCATTGCAGCCGATTGATCTTTCAGCTCATTGCCCTCGTGTACTCCACTCTCACGCTCAACCTCTAGCAGTGAAGCGAGGTACTTTCCATCTTGTTTGTCAATGTTATTAAACAGTGCTTCAGCTTTATTGAGATTACTTTCCATGTCTTTTGCAACAACGCGTAAAGCAGTGCCGCCACTTCGCATAAGTATCAGGTGTGCTCGGCATGCTTTCAATAATTGTGCAGTATCTACCTCATTTCCAATGAGAACAGATTTGAATGTTTTGATTACATCATCTAGCTTTTTCGTACCATGACTTTGTCTGCTTGTGAATATCCTGCCAATGGTAGATCCAAACTTATTTAGCTCCCGTCCAATGTCATCAGTGATACTATTCCATTGCTTTACTACTTCTGATTGCATCTTATGTCTAATGTTGTTGATTCTTCTATGTAGATATCCCAAGCCGAGTAAGTTGTGTCTATGACCAGTCTCTATCGGAGTTGACGGTGTAGGAGCGCCTCTAAGAAATGGCAGTGATGAAGAAAATGCATCAGTGCTGCTGCCATGCTTACTTGCAAATAGTATGAAAGCAAAGAAGCCAACAAAGAGTGTGTTGCGCCGCATAGTTGAAAATATAGATGGCTTAGTAGAGTGGATCTCATCCCTTAGTAAGTTGATGAGTTGGATACGCACTCTCTTCATGTGTGATGATATTATTGGTAGGATAGTTGTAGTTGCCAATCAAGCTTAGTTTCAAAAGAGTAGTAGTAGTTGGTGGGAGTTTCAATGACTTATATTGATATAATCAATGACTTGTATTGATATAACAGAGCTCTTCTTCTTCAACTCGTATGCTATTTATGGTGCTCTCTCCGTCATCGCTTGATGAATAGAGAAGGTTGCCATCAATACATCATCTCAAAATTCACGTCATAAAAATGGAGTTGCAAAATTTACTCGCAGCTGAGTGACCTGAGTACCATACCATAAAGAAAAGTGGAGAGTGCATGTCCTTGGTGCATGCCGCCACTCATATGCAGTAGATCTAGACCGTAGGAACTACTTATAATATTTTGCCTATCTATAAACTTATTCTCATCCCCTGCCACGACTTGCTTAGCCTATATTTTGTGTGCGCAGAGTATCTACTGTATATCTATTTGTTCTTTCTCCTTCTTCTCTATTGTACTCTGGTAATAATCTTTCTCTTTTGTTCAGCATGTACATTCTAATTCTAGATGGATGACAATGGGCAAGCTTCTGCTCTGCTCATTCAAGGCATATATCAAGGATACATTACAACACTATACTCTTCTTATATCCTCCAATCCTAATCGTTCAAACTCATCCTTCCACGTACCCAACAACGGTTGCCAATGACCAACTAACACTTTCAACTTCTTGGCAATAGCTCTATCATACTCATCATTCAATTCATCTTCCTTAATACCACCACACTTTGCAATAAAGACAGACCTATCTGGCATTTGTGTCAAGGAAGCAGGAAACACTTTACGTAATGCCCATCCATGATATGGTGCCAAATGTAAATGATATGCAGATTTGGCAGCCTCACGAGGATGGACAGTTTTTGTGATTAAACTTGAATATAAGTCTAGTTGAAAGGCAAGTGATCGTCGTATCCAAAGTAAACCCATTGCTGCACTCTTTTCATGTAACTCAGATCCATCATGTATACCCTTCTCTTTCTCACAGCTAAGTAATGATGATAAACATTTATGTTCTTTAGGTGATTTCTTGTATACCTTTTCAGCCTTGTGTAAATTAGCTTCCAAGTCTTTGGCTACCAATCGTAATGAAGAGCCGCCACTCTTCATAAAAGAAAGATGGGCTTTGCATGCCTTGATTAATTGAGCTGTATCAACCTCGGAACCTTTTAGTACCGAGGAGAATGTATGACATACCTCATCTAGTTTACTTGATTTGATACGTTTCTTACGCCGTAAACCTCCTGGCTTGGGTAATATTTTTGGTATATTTGCAACAAACTTTCGTGTATTTGATGTCAATTTGCCCCATTCCCGTCCTATATTCTTACCTAAATTGATTGTATCTGCTTGTATCTTATTACCTAGTTTGTCTATACTAAGTTTGACATTATTAATTAGTATTAACGGTGGCGGTGGTCCAACTCTTGACCGTTTCTTCTGTTTCTTGACATGCCTTTGTTTAGGTTTTTGTTTGACAGCTGTGGTTGCTGTAGATGAGCCACCACGGAGACGTATAAATGGCAATCGTAGTACTCTTCTACGAGGAGGCGGTGGTGTATTGTTTGTACCTTGTACCTCAATATATTCACCCCCCAATAGAAGTAGGGCTATAAGGAAGCTGATATTATTGTTCCGTTTCATAACTGTTATTTTTTTATTGCAATGGTATTGTGTGTTGTGTTATCTGTGGCGCGATCAACTTTTCAAAGCCCGAGCATTTTAACCACGAATATCTACTACCGAACAAAGATAAATCAGCAGAATGGTGGGATAGGGCTAGCATCAATCTTCTGCAGGCTGATTGGTGATCGTTGTTGTCATGCCAAACAAATAACAAAGTGTCAACAATCGAAAAATACCGAAAGACTCCCTATAAAGTGTCTTGTGCGTAGAAGTCTCGTTATCCATCAACTCAATCGGCCAATAAAAGCAAAAGTCAATATCAAACGAGTGCTCCTACGGTATAGCATAGCGTATAGAGAAGATGGCTACTGATATATGCATAGGTTGTGACGGCGGTAGTAGGCTGAAAAGTCACTCGATGAAACGCCGCCGCCCGAGGTTGTTGCAATATTATTGTGATGGCAAATTTTGCAATGATGATGATGCACCTTGTTCGAGGACAATCTATATAGATAAAAGGTATATCTCGAATATGGTATACAATCCTTTGAAAAGGTATGGATATAGAAGACGGCGACATAAACCAAATAAGTGCATATCATGTGCACATCTTATGTTCGCCCTATTACTCTTGAGCACAAACTCTTTTGCAACATTTACAGCCTTTATTGCAACACATCAACGTCATCATACTACTAGACATAATAATGGTCGGTTATTAAATATAAAGCATAGAGCATCATTATTTATATCAACAAAGAATAATAATCAATCAATGATTCGAACAGGAAGAAATGTCATGAAGGATATACTCTCTGCCGATATAGTAAGCTCGCACGATGAACAGCCAATATCAACAAATCCACAACTCTTAATCAACAAACTAACATCCTTCTCTACCAATATACAACGATATAGAAATTTACAAAAACGATTAACAAATAGTGACGATAGAAAGACGAATAATGATGCATTAGTTAATGCTGCTAATTCGTTATATTACTTTCTACAATCTGAAACTACTAAACTATCATCCTCCCTTACTTCAACTGGAGTAGATACCACTTCAATTGAATTAGACAAAGCAACAATAATTGAAGTACAAAGTATATTTGAACAAACAATAATACAATCTATAAGAGGCACATCATCAATTCAAGATTTTGTATTATTAATCAAGTTGGTATATTGTGCTGTTGATTATGCTACTGTTTTTAGTAAAGTGGCTGTTCGAGTTGATGTTGTTGATA
>Ga0214478_100129_pt1 | contig 40099 bp, 38 predicted proteins | sample M1_20Mar14CPVII9_2_FD_178001 | JGI IMG/M metagenome (GOLD analysis project Ga0214478, IMG submission 178001) | Marine eukaryotic communities from Monterey Bay, California, United States - M1_20Mar14CPVII9sort6BwellD7 | ecosystem: Environmental > Aquatic > Marine > Unclassified | place: USA... | reverse complement strand
CATGATTACATACCCCCACTTGAAGGCCAAACACCGCCTGAGAGCCGGCAGAAAATCACAAAAAATCAGGATCTGAGGCATGAAACCCGCCAACACATGGCTGTAAAAGAGTGATGGATGGACTTAGGAATATGCTGACAGTGTTCATCACTTTGTAATACATGTATACAATGCCAAACAACCACTATTGTAGAACCTACATGATTACATACCCCCACTTGAAGGCCAAACACCACCTGGGAGCCGGCAGAAAATCACAAAAAATCAGGATCTGAGGCATGAAACCCGCCAATACATGGCTGTAAAAGAGTGATGGATGGACTTAGAAATATGCTGACAGTGTTCATCACCTTGTAATACATGTATACAATGCCAAACAACCACTATTGTAGCACCTACATGATTTCATACCATGGAAAGGTCAATGTCCTATGATTTTTCGGTTTCTCCCTAAGGATTTTCAAGTTCATAAGTTACGCAGTACTCAGCCTCACAAATCGAATTCTTCCACAAACGCTGTAGTTAATATACTGCATATAACTCGTCTACACACTGTATTATCCATATAATCTATATAACCATCATGGCAATAAATCATCGTAAGAAGAAGTCAAAGGTATTTTCATCTAGAAAGGAACAACAACATTCATCATCATCAGACGAATTATATCAGGTTGAAAAAATTATTGTCAATAAATTAGATAAGGATGGTGTAACGGTACTATATAAAACAAGATGGAAGGGATATGCTGCCGCCGATGATACATGGGAACCTACCGAGAATGTTGCTAGTACTGGTGTGAGTTATAATTTGTATTTTTTGTGTGTGTGTCATGTTATCAGCTATCTGTTATAATTATAGTTATTTTATCAGTGTCGTGCATGCAATGTATTGTTATGTATATATGTGACGCGGTTTGTATTGGTGGGCGTGTAGACAATTGTGACATGGCTATATTTAATGGGTAAATAGGGCAGATTATGATTGATGCATATCATATGCATATTCTATTTTTTTTATGAACACTACGCATTATATCTCACATACAATTTGCTTATCCCACACATTATTATTATACAGCATGTGGATAGATATTTACGCTTGAAACGTCAAAAGACACTCAATACAAAAACACCCGGTGTTGCAATAATTGAATATGAAGATGGTGAAACTGAAATGGTCAATCTTCGAATTGAAACATTTCGTAACTACCGAGAAGATGACGAAGAGAAACAACGAAATGATAATGACAGTGATACAAATAACAACAGACAAGTTAACAACTTTGATTTAATAACAAAAGGTGAAATGATTGAAATATTATGGCCATTGGTTGATATGTATTTCCCATGCAAGATTGTTAGTTATACAAAGTTGTTGAAAGGGGATAGTAGTAAAAAGCGAAGTAGAAAGACCGTTGACGAAGTAAAAGAAGATGATGATAGTAAAATAGAGAGTATACCAAAGAAGAAGAAACATACTTGGGTTGATAAGAAGATGGAAGCTAAATCACAGCAATTGAAATCATCAGATGAAGAAGAGCGGATTAGTAGTGATTTGTTTAGTGAATCGGGGAATGACCGGGATTCTGTTCGGAATAATATATCTGATGAGTCAATTGATAATTATGATTCAGATAGACTAGTGGATAGGCTGAATCATGATAATCCATTATTTGATGATGAACCGAAAGATGATTCTTCAGATAATGACGATGACGAAGAAGAAAGCGATCCAGATAGTGATAATGAAGGAGGCCATGCTGACTCAAATAAACAACCACATCCAATTTCGCATGGCAACAATCAAGTACGAAAGTTGACGTTTGAAGAACAGTGGCGGCTCAAATTGCAACGTACGCAAGAAATGAATAGAGATTTAGATAAGAGCCAAATGTCGAGTCTGATGGCTCGGCAACTATAGTTAGGACATGGGCAAATGAAAATGGTCAAGAAGTTAGGGAAGTTTTATAGGATTGTGACATTAGTTTGAAGTGTAAGTACTTTTAGAAGAAGTGGGAACAGCTATATGTATTGCAGCGGGGGTTCCACGACATGTTCATATCAGTTCAGTTATTGTGCTCATCAGCAAAGAATGATATTATAGATTAGCAGCTGTACTTAAGAAACAATTATTCAACTATTACCCAACCCCCTTCTTAGCCATATATACACCGAATAGACACCTTGATAACCTTATATTTGTATAGACAAAATATACGCTGCCGATAATAACATAAGCGCCATGATGAAACATAAAACATATATACATCTCAACACGAGTTACTATCCTACTCGTGTAGATGCATTGAGCTCATCAAGCTCTTCATTCCAACCCAATAATGTACATAATGTTCGGATACTTTCATCACAGTCTCCAGGATGGAAAATATCGGTTTGATCTCTTTGATAACTCTTCCTTCTCGTCTTGGTACCATTTCTACTGAGAAAGGTGCCGACCAACTCCCTATTAAGTAGGACACGGGGACAAGATTTGCCTACCCACTCCGGTAGATTGTTTACTGGACCAACCATCAGCGATGTTCCCATCACCAAACACAAGTCTGCTTTCTTTGTATCTTTCTTGATCAGCTGATAATATCTATCGGGCAATTGTTCTCCAAAGAAGACAATGTCAGGCTTGACATATCCCTCGCAATGTTTACATATTGGAACTTGCTTCTCTTCTACAATAATCCGTTTGCATTCTTCACCATCAAATGGTTTCTTACACTTAATGCATGATGCTGTGCGAAAGTGTCCATGGCACTCAATCATCTTCTCCTCTGATACACCAGCTATTACATCTAAACAGTCAATATTCTGTGTATAGTTTCTTAAGAGTAATCCCTTTTTTTCAAGCAGTGCAATGAATGAATGAGTAGGGGTTGGGCTGTGCTTTAGCCCAGGCCATAATTCGCTTGCCAATTGAATGAATGGATCTGGATTATTCTTGTAGAACGATACATCGAACACTGCCTCGGGATATGGTAGATTATACTTTGCCAAATTGTCATACAAGCCCGTGCCAGGTGTCCTAAAATCTGGTATACCCGCGTTACAAGAAACTCCCGCACCCGTTAATACAATTATATTCTTATACTTGTTGGAGGATATTAAATCAGCTATTCTTTTAATAGATTCGGGTGCAGTTAGTTCGGTTAGAGTCGGTTTGGATGGTGCTATTGATACACCTTCCAATCCCTCTGTTAAATCTGTAATATCCTCATTACTATCCTTTTTATTATCATCCGTTGATGTGGTAGGTTTATCATCTAATTTATGATCATTCCCCCCCTCGGAACTAATACTATTATTATCACTACTATCATCATCATCTGACGCTTCAGAAGATTGACGCCTATGGACATCATTATCATTCTTATTTCCCATTTTATAAATATATGTCAATACGATATAAATAGAGCAGCTTGCTGTCCAAATCAATTAGAACAATATTCTGATTGATTGAGTTATATCTACGAGACTTTGTCAAACGATATAAAGAGCAGCTCGCTACTATTATCAATAGAGGTATTAAAGAAGCAGATACAATATTATGGTATGTGTGATGTGTGTGTAGTGTGTGAGCTGTCTTCAGCACTCCAACTTCCAACCACTCACTATATCGGTTTTCTGGTGAACTCCCTTTTACCTTAGTTTTCTCTACCCAATATATGTTTCTATATGCTATGTATACCACTCAATATATCATACTCAAATCTCAACTCAATTGTAAAAAAATTGATGGAATGAACTTTTATTTTTAGCGATCGAACGAAACTCATTCTCTCTAGGCACCCCTAAAGCCACTATCGTACTACTTCCATCTCTACATTAGGCGGCCGTTATTACTATGGACAGTATTGCATCCTATTTCTATGCAAGTATATGCATATGGATATTGTCGTACAGTATGATATGTTTTTCATTCATCGATCTTTTTGCAATTCTACCTCTTGCTTCTGCCTTCAATTTCAACATCCAAACGTCATCATATTATGCTACCTTTCGACAACAGATATACAGTCCTACTGATAGAAACATATATAATAACAGACAGCAGATATATACTCCATTATTATCCAGTTCTTTACCAACACCAATAGAACCCCAAGAGCAAACGTTACAAGATTATCTACCTCCGACACATCCATTACACGATGTTCTCATAGCCACCTCCGATGCTTGCATACCTAAACCATTGGAAAAGGTCGAAGGAAGTAGTAAACCTACAGAATTCAGATATGAATGGGGAACATGGTGTTCCAAAGACAAGTTAGATACTGTTAGTAAGTTGTTAAGTGAAATTAGATTAATCACTGGTGCATATGAAGATTTGATGGATGGCAAGGGGGAAGTTGTAGAACAACAAATTGCAACACTTGATGGAAACAATGATGAAGAAGTGGATAAATCAGGTGTTAAAGAAATCGGTAGGAGAATAAGATTATCATCAAGCAAATTCTATGATGTTATATTGTATATACTGCCAAAGGGTGCACGATGTGAGTTTATGTGTGCATAATATGATGTGTGCATATGATGTGTGCATATATGTTTGATTATAAAAGCATACATATCATATGTATGCACACTAAATGTTTTTGTCATGATCATCTAATCTACTCTTTTCTAATATCAAATCTATTAACATCTCCCTTCCCTACAACACATAACAAACATAAAGATCAACATAAATGGCCAGAGGGAAGTTGGACCTTCTGTCAAGCACTCACAGGATTGACGGAGATTGCACAACTTAGAGGACCAGATAGGGATGGATTTTATACAAAGATGAGACCTCGAGATTTACGAGGAGGTAGTGATGGTTCAGGATTCTTGGGTTCTGGTGATAGTGGCAAGTCGGAAAGATATAGCTCCAGTGGAGAAGAATGTGTTCGCTACCTAGGCGGTCCAATAAGAAGCTACACGGGCAAGGCAATGGCATCTACATTATTAGAAGTGGTTGTGCGCCCTCCGATTGATGTGAATATAGAAACAGCAGGGGAGATTGAAGAAATGGATTGGAAATATATAGAAAGTATACTCACCAGAGTAGTTGCATCAGAAAAGACCGACGAAGAGTTAAAAGAGGATGATTGTGATGAAGAAATAGAGGTAACTGACGCAAGTAAGGAGACAACAATGTCAGATAGCAACGATTCCAACGATCTTTCACTCAACAAAAAGATGGGTATGGAGTTTGAGAACGTTGGAGGATTAGATAAGCAGCTTGATGATATCGCACGAAGAGTGTTGGCATCTAGAGCCAATCCACAGGCAGCTCGTCGTCTAGGTGTGGGTCATGTGCGAGGAATCTTATTGTCGGGTCCTCCCGGTTGCGGGAAAACTCTACTAGCTAGGGAGTTATCTAGAATACTTGGTGCCAGAGAACCACAGATTGTCAATGGTCCCGAAATACTAGACAAGTTCATTGGAGAAGCAGAGAGACGTGTGAGAGAGTTATTCGCTCCAGCCGAGAGGGAGTACGAGGAAGTAGGCGATGCCTCTGCTCTTCACATTATCATCCTTGATGAAATGGACGCTATAGCAAGAAAAAGAGGTAGCATGACATCAGATACGACTGGAGTGAGAGATTCTGTTGTAAATCAGTTGCTGGCAAAGATAGACGGTGTGAAAGAAGCCAACAATATTCTCGTCGTTGGACTAACGAACAGACCAGAGCTACTAGATCCTGCATTACTTCGACCGGGACGATTAGAAGTGCAGCTACGAGTTGAGTTACCGGATAGAAAAGGTAGGAGAGATATCTTATCAATTCATACCAGAAAAATGAGAGAAGATAAAGCTCTATCAGAAGATGCGATTGAACTGTTGGACGACTTGAGCGATGAAGGAATAGGTGCACGAACAGGAAAGTCCTTTATCATGTGAATCCAATGTGTTCAATAAAGACTCGATGATCTGGCGGCTTCATTTGACCTTAGTCTGCCTTGATTTGATTGCCTTTAAACCACATGTACTAACATATATTACAATCACCTCTCTTTCAACTGTGACAACGCGCATCTTCCAGAACACTTTAGTGGCGCTGAACTGGCTGGGCTAGTCAGATCTGCAGCTTCATACGCATTGGCTCGAGCAGTAGAAGCCGGGCTAGATGACAATGATGACGAATCTAGTGGAATGGTGATGGCTAAAGATTTAGAACTGGCACTGAAGGAAGTGAGGCCGGCATTAGGAACACAAGATGAAGTACTCAAAATGAGATATCCCTACGGTATTAGCGACTGTTCATCATCAATGAAGAGAGTCAAGCGTGATCTAACTCGGTTTACTACCCCTATCAAGTCAACAACGCCGAGACTACATTCGATGCTACTAGTTGGGGCAAGCGGTGGGATGTCTTTAGGTGGAACAGGAGTAACTGCTCTAGCTTGTCGTCATGCAGCTGCAGAATCGTCTATCAATGGTCATTCAGATTTTGTCCGATTTATAAGTGCACTTGACATCTTAACTGCCGAAGGTGGCGGTGGAGATGAAGCTAGAGCTGCAGCTCTTGTAGAACGCTTCGCAGAGGCTAGAGAAATGTCAAACTCATTGCTAGTGTTGGATGATATAGACCAGATTGCTGCAGGCAACGGACAAGGGGGATATAGTTCCATTATGTTGTCCACTCTTCGAGCTTTGATTAGAACACCACCCCCAAGTTCTGCAGTTGCCAAAGCTGGCGGACAATCAAAGGGATCTAGCTCCAAAACTTTACATATCATAGCTACAAAATCAAGATCGGATGCTGCATGTTCAGTACTGAATGAGATATTTGAAGAAACTATAGGTAAGAGGAGATCATTATTATGCTCACTGTTGATGTATCTTGTGTTTGTCATTACTCATCTATTCCTTTTTTATTTAGTGGTCCCGTTGCTCTCAGATGCCGACTCAGTACGACTACTTCTTCATGATTGCCTCGGAGATCAAGTTGCAGATGCGTCATCCTTATCAGAGTCAATAATCAATAGACTAGGTAATGTGGGGGTCAAGACTGCACTAAGACTAGCAGAGCGTGCTGTCTTTACTGCATCAGACGAAACCAAATCATCTCAGCTATTAGCAATGGAGGGCATATTAGAGGATTTGGCCGGGGATGATGCCCTAGCATCAAAAGTATGTGAAGTTATATAACGATGAACAGAACAGATACGGTCTACAATTAATAGATTAGATTATACTTTTGGCATCACAAAATATTGCACTGTTTATATTTAATTGAATAAGTGCAATAACAATATTATGTATACTTGCACGTCTATCTTACAATTTTGATTCAAGGGAGACTAGTTTCTTCTTCTTGACCGAAACATATTAACATAGATATCCATATACGAAATACCCTCTCTCCATTAAGTTTGAAGGGGAGTTACTTATAATCTTTCCTGAAGAAACACTAGCATAAATTCTAGGTCGCCCTTAACATTGCTCCTTTTCAACATTCATGACTTGGTACATCACCTCCATTCCCAACATTGTTCTCCTCCCTTTGTGGAATCTTCTGTTTCGTTGCATACTTTCCAGCATTAGCATCCCAATCAGCTAAGTTACATATTGGTATATCATGTAAATCTGTCTTTCGTTCACGAAGTGCTCTCCAATCATTTGGCACCTCCCATCCAGTAATTTTACAAATCATCGCAACTGCTTTATCTTCAAGAGCTCGAGAAACGTCATCCTTTGTTGGATAATATCCATCTGCTGTAAACGTGTATACTTCCTCTTCTCCTACATTTAAACTTTCTTGAAAATTTTCCACACTTCCAAGATGGGGTGCGAAGTTGTCACCCAATCTGCTTCTATTTCCCATCCAATCTTTTGCCTTCTTATGTGCAGTCTCCTGTTCTGCCTTTGGATTTCCATTTAACCATGGTACCAAACAGGTAAATACAATAAATCCAGCGGCAACACGTCCAGTTCGTTTATCATACTTTTTGGGTAGGAAACAATACGGTGCCGAATAATGATTTGAATTTGGTGTTAATATAATATCCTTGGGCACTTCTCCACCATTTAAGAAGTATGAGAAGACTGCAAGATATTCATCATGTGCAGCAAATACACTACTTAAACTATCAGGTTTGTCGACGTAAAATGCTAGTGCCATCTTTCTTTTGTTGATTGTGATTTTTAGATGAGTGTTGCTGAATAATCAAGTATTATCTTGTGCACGTATTTTGAAGGGATAAGATTGATGATGCACCAACAGCAGGCTAATAATAACAACAAGCAGCAATTATATATCACCAGTTATAATATGACAAGGCTAAACAATCAAATTCAATCAAATTCAACCTACTTAATCAATACCTTATAAAGCAAAAGAAATATTTAATTACTCACTACAGTTGAACACTCTCATAAAAGGATACCACATAAAAGATATCCTAATATAGGTATCGTAAGTAGCTAATATGGTATGATAATGATATCATGCAGAGCATTGCATTCAACTATTGAAATAGAAAGGCTAGGAAGACTCTCCATACACAACGTATAGTCTGTTATTCCCTTGTTCTGCGCTGCAAACCAAGAGAGGAGGATATATAATATAAAAATATAATTAGAAGATATTATGGGTAAGTCTAAGCTTTACTATTCAAATAAAGTATTTGAGTATACTGGGAACAATCTACCAATGAAGGTAGTTAGTGCACGATTTCACCCTAGTGTCACCAAAGTTAAAAACAGAGCATTTCACTATCGTAAACGTTTGAAGGATGTAGTATTAAATGAAGGACTCGTAAATATCGGAACATGTGCATTTATCCATTGTGAATCATTAGAAAGGATTAAACTACCCTCTACCGTGACCGAGGTTGACAACAGCGCATTTATGGGTTGTACTATGTTAAGGGAAGTAGTTCTAAATGAAGGACTCTTGAAGGTTAGCCACCATACTTTTTCAGATTGCAAATCATTGCAAAGTATTACCATTCCTTCCTCTATTGTGAGAGTTGATAGATGTGCATTTGTTAAATGTAGTGAATTAAAAGACGTAGTCTTCAATGGGCATCTCAAGAAGATTGACGAGAACACATTTAGTAGATGTACTTCATTAGAAAGTATCACATTGCCATCTACTGTTACCGACATTGGTTATGGCGCATTTAGTGATTGCACATCGTTAGAAAGTATCACGTTACCATCTACTGTTACTAGTATTGGTTTTGGCGCATTTAGGAATTGCGACAGCTTAAGGGAGGTAGTATTGAATGAAGGGCTTACAGAGATTGGAAATTATGCATTCTATGGATGCAGTTCTTTGATCAGCATCAATCTGCCTTCAACACTCAATGAGCTAGGTGATAGTGCATTTTCCAATTGTTGCAATTTGAAAGAGATAGTTCTACATGAAGAGATAAAATATCGAAGAGAATGGACAACCAAGTTTGAATCTCTGGAAAGATGCAAGTTCGCTAGTATTTCAAATCGTTTGAAGAACATTATTGAAGCTGGGCAATACCCACGTATTTATGCGCCCCGCAGTCTGTTCTGTGGTACTGAACAAGGGTCTCCGGTATTGCATTGGAAAGATAATGAGCTGATTTTATATCCCAAAGCATTATGGCGGAAGGAAGTTCAAAATGGTCGGGTTAAGCGATATCTGGATAGTATTGTGGAGTTAATAACCTACCATGAAATAAAAGAGGGACTCACACTATTTGAACTGGCTCTGTGGAATGCAAAGATGGATCAAGCAGACGAAGTTATGTATGCATGTGAACGTGATAGATATCGTGTCGGTGTGCCTGGGCCAGTAAAGGATGCTATCGTGCAGTATATGCACGGCGTGAACATACCAGTACCTTCTTCTCATACCAAAATGGCAAATGATTCCAGTTGTGAGGATGCAGCTTCTGCAGCGAAAGGTATTGACAACTCTTCTAACAACGAGAATGGAAGGGATACGCCAACTAATGAAGTCCGCCAACCACGAGAATGGCATAGTGATAATGATTTGAATCATCGTAGAGAGATGATTCAGCACATGTAAGTCTTCTTATTGGATAATTGTGTGCTTATTGATCTTTGATAATTGTTCCTAACATATCTGTCTCACATTTAGAACCAAGCTGTTGAAACAAAAGGACAAAAATGCCTCACCTGAGTGGTTGACGAAACGTCAGATGATGGTAGAGCAATTGGAAGTATGCCTTTACCGCTCGGCTTCCTCCCTCCAGGTCTATTCAGATACAACGACCCTCAAGACTCGTTTGCAACAGTTGGCAATGGAAATTGCAAAGAAAAGACAACAGGCCAAGGAAGTCAGTCCAGGTAGTTCTGGCGGAGACTCTGGTGGTGGACAGGGTTCCTCTTGTAGCAATGGTCAATCCTCACGCCGTAGTTTAGTAAAGAAGAACGATGGAGTTACATCTAGTTCTAGACGAGGAGGGAGGAGTAATTCAAATGATGCAGTCCGTCATAAGCAGCAACGTCTTCTGTTATTACATCATTCATCGAACTGTATGAATGAAGATGGTAAATGTACGGTCACTCCCTATTGTGGTGAGATGAAGAAATTGTGGAAGCATATGGCAAGTTGTACTGACAATGAGTGTCGGGTACCGCACTGCATTTCGAGTAGGTACATATTGAGGCATCATCGTAAATGTAAGGATCCTCGATGCCTGCCGTGTGGTCCAGTGAGGGAAACTATTAGGAAGGCACAAAACAATCAAAAGGGCAGAGATGGAAATCAAAGTGGTTCGGGGGGAGATATTGAACAATATCAATTGCAATGGTTCAGATGTTAACACTGACTTTTATACCAATTTTTCAGAGGATGACCTTCTCTATATGATGCTTGTGTCAACTCGACGAGGAGAAGAAATACAGGGCAGATTCAAACTAAAGGTAAAGACAAATAACATCTATATCAAAAGATTATTTCACTAAGTACTCATATAGTCACCTTTCTACGAGAATGATCATTAGTTGTACCATTCATCTGCCACTGAGGATCAAAGTAACCTTCTACCCCGACTCTAAAGTCAAACGAAACTCTTGTCCAAAGAGAATGATTTGGATTCACATAATGTCGACAGGTTGTGCCATGAAAAGAGGCCACCTCACCATACTCGGCCTTGAGCGGATGGTAATCATTAGCAAGATGCTTTGATTCTACCCACAGATCAACGCCCGTCTTACTTCGACTTGTCAATGGCAACCAAAAGTTGAGTTCACCGTTTTGATGACCATATTCTGCATCGTTATGAGCTCTTTTATGTTAAGAGTATCCAAGAAGGGAGGGAGGTAGGGGGGATTAGTATCACTAACGTGCAAAACCATATCATATGCATCAGAACCAAAGTCAAAGTTTTCTGCTTACCTTACGGATGCTCTGGCTGGACCTGGTTGAATCCGAAGTGTAGGTGGTCGTTGATAGTGAAAAGCGATTGGCTTGTTGCTGCTGTCATGAGCTCCAGCGGCTACAAGTCGTGTCTTTATATGCGGTAGTACCGTATTAACAACAAACCTGTCGAATAGATTGAGGAATTGAGTATCGGAAGCTACCATTTCAGACAAATAGTGTTGTCTTTCCTCGAGCTTGCCCTTTTGACACTTTCGTTTGAATGTTGTCAATGGTACAGTAAAGTTGTCGAGCTTTATGGGTAGATTTGTTCCATCAGCTAGGGTTCGGAAGGTACCGACCAAGTCTTGATTGCAACGCTGAAGCATATCGATAACAGCTGCATGGAAATCATATTCATCGGTAGAGTATGCCAGAACATCTTCCTTGCACAAATCAGCAGGCAAAAAGGTTGTATTAGTCAGCTTGCCATCACTTGTCTTTGGGTTCGGATTAGTCTTGTGACGATGGCTCAGACTATACTTGACTCGATGTGCAGATGATCGAAGTGTGGGGATACCGGCAGTGTATTTGAAAGGTATACCATCTTTCGTTGCCACATCATTATTGTTTGCAGTAAACTGTTGAGCTTGAGCTACCTTTCTCTTGCTTTCTTGAGTAGCAGTGGTTGATTCCTCCTCTTTTTTCTCCTCTGGATCTACACCATTCTTCTTGTTAATCCTTTCGGTCTTCCTCTTCTTAATCCTTTCAGCCCGCTTCTTCTCCTTGATAGCCTTCTTCTTTGCAATTTCCAATTGCCGTTGTTGCTTTTGAACCTCTCTTAACCTCTCATGTTCCTTCTCTTTTTCATCATTTGCTCTATGTAATGGTTCGCGAGACGGTAAACAGGAAGGTACAATTTGCAACACCGCTTTATGATTGTTGGGCATGCAGTACATTATACCATTGGACGCCAGGACTCCCCCTTCCCACTTCTCCAATACATTACTTGGTTCTGGTAGTTGCCAAGTTGAGACGACCACTTGATTGATGTTATCAACTTCACCTTCCGGAGCCCCTGTTCGGATACGAAGTACCGTCTCAGCAGCTAAAGGTATAGCATAGACACATCCTTCTTGTTTTGTTGTTAATCCATTCTGCCACTTATTCTGGAACAACCGTTCCATCTTAGCATCGCGTAAGTTTGGTCCAACGCTTCTTGCGATCCTGTTCACAGTATCAACTTGCAAAACTCGTTCACTACCAGAAGGGAAACAATAGACATTTCCATCCGTACCAGACATTGCTCCCAAGTACTTGTACTTTTTGTCAGTTCGATGTCTACCTGTTGCAATATCATTTGGAGTCTGCCCCTCTAGAATGTATAATTCTGGTTCAGGCAGTTTTATTGTGGACTTTGTATCACCATCTTCTGGTGTTGCAGCAGGAGGATATGCAGGTTGTAATGCAGGTACAATACACAAGACGGTGTCAACATTGTTTGGTATTGAAACGATAGTACCATCAGCCGAGGCAGCAGCACCGTGCCAGTTATGAATGCCCTCCGGATATGAGCCATGAGTAGTGACGAGTACACGTGCCTCAGGAAAAGATGGAGACAGATCATTGTTATCATGATGTAACTCTCCCTTGTAATTGACACCACTGGCATCAATTCTCAATACTGCTCCAGCGTTTTGTGGTACTATAAAGAGTATATGATAGAAGAAGAAGAGAAGTGAGATGATGATGCCCACAACGAGTAATATGTTCACATCATATGGACATGCACAAAACACACACGATACTTACTTCCATAAATCGCACCATCTGTCTTGCCCACAACTCCCCCGTACCACTTACATCTACCAGGTAAATCTGGCCCAACAAAACTAACTTTATCAGTCTTTGGATCAATCCTCAATACCTTCTTGGCCGATTGGGGGATTGCGTAGATACATCCATCGGCTGGTGAGATTGCACCTCCGTGGTACTTCCACGGTGTATGTCTTTCTTGGTATGCTTCTGTTTGTTTCTCTTCTAACATCTCATTATCAAAATATTCTTCATAAGGGATATCAATAACACTAACTTCATCAGTTTTTGTATCAATTCGTAATACACAATCTTGATGACATGGCAGACCATATATAATATCACCAATTGTTATACCCCGTAACCATTTAAATTTGCCATTTAATATTAACCTTTTACCATTCTTTCCTTTAATGTTATTAGTATTACCGTATGGGTTGAATGTAGGACCGATATTGTATACCTCATCAGTCTTTGTGTCGATACATAATACACGCTCTGCATGCCCGGGTATGCAGTATATTTTGCCATTAGGACCTTCCTCCCCACCCAAATATAAAGTAGTGCCACGCAAACTTCTTGTATCTGCTTTGCGTCCCCGTTGTGTTGGTCTATTGGTAGTTCCGCATGCTTGTTTCTTATTCAATTTCCCATCATTATTAGTATTGAGTTCATCATCTTGATATCGTGTAGTTGCATAGAGATAGTTTAGATCAGGACCGCCCTGTGCTCTGTGGGAGATACGATGGGGTGGTAATGTAGTATCAGCGGTAGTAGTAGAAGATGTTGATATTGATGTCGTCATGATCTTTAGGTCGAAGTAGAACTATCTCTTATGTATCGCAAATGTAATGTATTCAATGCAATCATTATTGTGGGAAGACAGCAGAAAGAAACCAACAAAAACAGTTCAAAACAATTAAAAGCGAATCTAATGTTGCAATGTGGCGCAAGTAGAGGTGTTATTATATATGCTGCCGCCGATATCACTTTACTCATCTAATTACTGGATGGACGGTGGACTAAATCAACGTTTATAGATTTATTCGCGTATCTTTTTAGGATACCAAACTACTCAATAATAATGACTCACTATAATTTATCAAAGATTTATTATTTATCACTCTATCTCTAGGCGCTGTCGGGTCGAGATAATCTCCTACTCAATACCCAAGAAATATGAAGTCTACTATCCTCATTCTATCAGCTATCCTAAACACTGTCAGTGGATTTGCACCAGTGCAATCTTCGACACGCATTTCGACGTTATTGGTGAGCATTTATTTTTTTGCTCATATCATGTGTCATCTTTAGCAATATATGGTATGCAGTAGTTGCATACTTATCATATATTCATCATTCGTCTATACAATCATACCATATAATGTCATATATTAATCTCATATATCCTTCCTGTCTCTGTATTGTATATCACAAAAAAACAAAACACATGCAGGCATTCTTTGGCGGAGCAAAAAAGTCAACAATTAAATCATCTCCACTAGCAACCGAGGCATTAGAATTATACGATGCAAAGTACAACAAACCAACAAAGCAATACTTCTTTGAAACGTGGGGTATGCCAGGAAAGTCCGCGTTAGTATAGTTTGTGATATGAATTCGTGTGTTCAGTATAAAGTCTCGACGAATTGCCTGCTTTATTTGGCCTTTATTAGCCATTGACTGCCTTTGAACAACATGTACTAACGTAAGGTACTATCTCCTTTCTTTCATCATCATAAATCGTGACAACGCGCATCTTCCAGCATCCTATGAAAAGCCTGCCAATGCAAAAGAGGGTATATTCAAAAGACAAAATAATGATTTAATATCGGCATTTAATGCTATAGCACAGTTATATGGTGAAGATAATGCACTTCAGATGGTTAAGATTCAGCCTGGCATTTTAGCATTTAGAAAGGAGAACTTTGCACCAAGTTTAGCAGCATTTAGTGAAGTATTTGGAGAGGAAGAATCGAAGGATATGGTCATTAGAAACCCAGGTTTGCTCAGTGTTAATCCAAAAAGTGCCGCAGCTGTTGACGATTTGACAATGCAATTATCATATGTCGTACAGTACACTAGACCGATCGGCAATGCAGGTCCTGCGTTGTTATTAGCATTGGTATGCGTGCCCGGTATTGAAAGCGCTTTGGGATTAGAGCGTGGTGCTTTTTTGAGCTCTTTATTCAATTAATGTCGTATATAAATATGTACAGATAGTACACAGGAGAAGAGAGGAGCGTATCGATATGTTGTCCAATTAGAAGCAGAGACGATTCTATTCTAACAATCTACTTAGTTAAAGGTTACACAAAAGTTAATTTACTTCTCTGGTAGTATCAATTAACTAACATACAGCATCAGATCAAATTCGAATCTTCTCCGTTGAGATCGAGGAGAGGAACACATTCATCACACAAGCCCTTTGATTGAACGACAATGTAGCATCATCACCAGCAAACTATGTCACGCCTGCTTCTTCCTCGAAGATTAGGCTACTCAAAGGAGCACGAACAGGAGGACAATAGATGATACCCTCACCGTCCACTCCATCACAAAGACCAATATCTTGTGCACTTGAAATCCAGTAATCTTTAGAACCTCGAACGATACCAGTCTTCTTGGCATCTAACAATCTAAGATCAGTGGGGATGTGCATACATTTGGGTACATGATCTTTCATGAACCGACCAAAGGCACGGTAGATACATCCAATGCTTTGTGGAGCAATGATGGAGCTCTTGACACGATTCTTGCGATCAAGATGTTTACACCATCCACCTATATTGTTTGGTATAGATGAAGAAAAGGTATTAGTATTAGGCTAGGCATGATATTAGTATACTATGAAGTAGAGGTGAGATGCATATGGTACATATGATAGGAACACACAACATACATGTAACTTACACTGAAAGTAAACACGGCCTGACATGGAACGTTTCACCTCAAGTACTTCACGACGAATATGAACATGTGCACTATTGATCTTTCCTGTATCTTTATCTGAGTGTAGAGTCTTCTCAAAGGATATATCCTCTGGATCATTGATAGTTGGAAATACACATGGCTTTGCAACACTACTTCTTCTACTACTACTTCTACGGTCTACTTTATGACGGCGTGTCTTCTTGGCAGGACGAGCTACTTCAATGAGCTCGATAGTAGAAGATGTAAGCGTGGGAGTGATGATACTACGATCATGTTTCTTAGTATTGGTAGTAGTAGTAGAGATACTGCTCATCATGGGAGACGACGATGTGATTGACGATGTGATTGACGATGTAGGACTAACTGGATGGAAGATTGTGATAGTATCATCAGTATCTTCATCAGTTGTTGTAGTAGTAGTAGTAGTAGTAGTAGTAGTAGTTTCAATGTTGATATCAAATGAAGTGGAAGTTAGGGTAGAAGGTGTAGTTGATTCACCAAGACATGTCAATATCACGGCTGCTTGCAACTCATCGAGATCATCATCATCGTCATGATGCTTCCAGTTTAAGTTCTTGTTGCGGGTACACGGCGGCGGCGTCATGATACTTATAGTAGTTAGGATGGACGGCTTTGCTGCTATGATATTGATATATGATATAGAATATATAGTGCAGCATGTCAATCTCCATCTTCAATACAGCCACAAAGGATTGCAAGAGGTGAAACAACCAAAAGAAATCCTCGCCAACCCACAGATGTCGTTCAAATGTCGCTGTCTTTACGACTACTTCGTACTTATTTCTTCTCATCCGGTACAAAGTGATTACTGACAATCTCGTTAGGATAGATGAATTGCAATAACTTCTTTGTTTATAAGGCTGCTAATTCACAAGAATGAGACAGTAGAAGTACACCCACTACCTCCAACATTTACTACTACCACCGATAATAATAATCTATATTGCAACATGACGACGACAACGCCAACGCTACCCAAACAACAGCAACGAGACACTAATGCTGCTCGTCGGATTAGTATTTCATGTTCAAATGATTGTCTACCGCCGTCTACACCCACAAGAAGTCATGGCAGCAGTATTGCATTAAACAACAGTTCTCCAATGCTCAACAAGCATATCAAGATACCAATTCGTGATTGGTTCATCATGCACAGCCGTACCGATAGTGAATCGGCAACATGCCATTATTCACCTCCTACTCATCTACCATTACATCCCGGCTATGTTGTGATCGGCGGCTCTGATTCTACTACTACCGCCAATAATACCAACATTTGTCATGAGATGAATACTGGATGTTCAATGTTCACCGATTCCAACAAGAAGACGAGCCCTACATGTGCTAACTCTTCAGCATATGATATGAGTGATACTACCGAAGATACTGATATGAATATGAACAGTGAGGAGGACTTCATCCTCGTATCTCCATCCTTCCCTGATCTATCTTTATCGTCAACTACTTCATTGGATGATATCGATGTTAGTGGTCATGGAGATGATATGGATGATGACAGTATTGATTTGGATATGTTATCTATTTCATCATCAGTATCACCTCCTCCTCCTAATACAATCCGACTTGCTGCAAGACCTCAAAGTTTCTCGCCATCCAACTCGGCCTTCACTCCATCTGTTGTACCACGAGTTTCACCAATCAAAGAGTTATTAACCCTCTTCTCTTCTACCGAATTGAATACATTTACTCCTATTCAAGTACAAGATGACAACCATGATGATACTACGACTAAAGCATCATTTAGAAAGAGCCCATACCTGTGGTAGCTCCTCCTCTCCAGTCTGGAGAAGAAGTTTGTGACGTTATCTACTGTCATATTCAATGCAACTATGTTAAGTTGTCAATACATCTATTCTATGTTCTATTATACTTCAATTCAAGGACGACTCGAGTAAATCAATACTTCTCTCACTTCAATCTCAATGGGAGAGAAAGATACCTCAAGCTCGTCTGTTCATATTTATATATTGGTCGCATCTTTGATATTAATTGATACTGGTGAAAAGTAAATTAAAACAATGCAATCTTTTTGTCAAATACTATTACTATTATCTCTCATCGTACTAAGTAGTATAGTCATATTATAATGATCATATCATATGCACAAAATCTCTGTTTAACGTCTTTGGTATCCTCTATCTCATTATATTATGATAATGATATGGTCAATTAGACCCTCGTCACGAGAAGTACATATTATATGCCATGAACTATATGACTCTTTAAATCAAAGTTTGAATAGACTTATAACACTATGCTAGACTTGGGCATATCACATGATTCATACTCACTCTTCTTATTTGAGATTTCTAAACACGAATCTCTGCATGTTGATCAAGTTCAAGATATCTATCTAGATTTACTTTATATACCATATATATGTTTATATATTACACAAGCCAAAGATCACATGTTATTACTACCCAAGATATGATTGATACGTATCGGTATATTCATTACCATACAAGTTGAGTAAATACTGATGATTAGCAGGAGTAAGAAGAGTCTCACTTGAGGAGTAAGACATTGTAGTACGGTGAGTCAACATAGGATACATGTTATATCCCATCATGGGCAAAGGTTGAAGAGAATACATGATCTGATGGTACTGCAATGTGTTGTGGTAGCTCGGATACATGCTACTCTCATCAGAAAGTAACTCGGAAGTAGTTGGAGATACAAGCTCAGCCGCATCAGGACGACTCTGATTGGTTGATGTAGTAGCATCGTTTGTAATCGGAGATTGAAGACGATCACAACAAACAATACCTTCTTCTTGATCATCGACAACTCTACGACTAACAGCAGCAGTAGGAACAGTAGCAGTCAATCCTCTTCCAACTTGACTGTTTGAGACTTTCACCTTGACATGGATATCCTTTGTCATATTCATATGATCGGAGTCTTCTAATCTACGCTTCTTTGCACTACTACTATCAATCACTGCATTGCTTGGCAGCTTGTATTTCATAATGGACTTCCGTGCCGATTGAAGATATGTCTTGTACAACTCCAACTCGGCAGCATCATCTTCTGCCTTCTTCTCGGCTGCCTTGAGTTTGGACGTTAACTCTTCAACCTGCTTCTTTAGATTTGTGTTTTCTAAATCAGCGGCTGCCTTCTGGGTGGTGAGAGTATTAACATGACGAGTAGTCACATCATCATTCAGTACCTTCTTCTCTGCTTTCTCAAGTTTGACAGATAGATCTTGAACTTTATTTCTCAGCCGTGCACTGTAACTCCTAGCCTGATCGATGTAGTTTAAATGACGTTCCTCTTGTTCATTCATCTTACTTTCCATCTTTAGAAGTAAGAGAGATACCACAGCATCCAACTCAGCCTGCTCGTTGGATGACCTGTATTATGAAGTATATACATTAGCATTATAATTAGTATAATATAATACAAGCATAGAATAGAAAGTATACAATCAACTCACCCTTCTAAAGTATCCTCCCACTCCTCGGGTAGATTGAGTTGAGACTTCTTATCATCTGTATTATGTGACGACTGCATGACATAGAGAAGGGACGTTCTTCTCCATTGATATCGGCAACATACCATCCAACTGACTTTGCCCACATATCCGACGACTCTTCATCTACTACATTTCTTACACCGATCCACTCCTTCTTTTCACTTTTATCTAAACGAATAGTGAGGAGGTAGTCTTCCTTGTTGAATATATATACATCCTCGAGGTTATCAATCACATCACCGTCATCAAATCTAAATGTTGATATGTGTTGGTTGTATTTGTATTGATATCGGGAAGAGAAGAGGAGAAAGAATATAATGTTGTATATTAATAATATCCCGATACAAAGATACCTATTGTAAAGAAATATACACAACACATAGATAAACATCTTATCTACTACTCACTCAATATTATACAATCTTAACGGTCCATACTCTCCTCCGCTACCATCATTGTCATTGATATCCTCCCGATAACTCTTCACCTTTCCGGGATACCACGAGGGAGTATCTCCTCGGTTATCATCAGTCCAATAGGCAGCATATACTTCATCTCCCTTTTCAAACAGTGGTTTGAGATGATCCTTTTTCATATTCTGTAATTGTTTAGAGTTGGTTGAAACAGTATATGAATACTGGTGGAGAGGCATAAGGATACGCTTCATATTGATATCATTTGTAGAGGAAGTGGAAGTAGTAGAGGTATCTTTCTCTCTATTCTTCTTGGATTTGATCATATCATATAGATTAGTATTAGTTGTATTCATTGTATTATTATTAGAAGATATAGTGTATGTTATCTTGAGTATCCGAGAGTAAGCACCGCTATTGCAATGAGATGATTATAGCTGAAGAGAGTGTAGTGGTGAAGTATGTAGAATGCAGAGTAAGATACCTCATGTCTTCTTCTGAAGATGCAGCCTCTCTACAAAATAAATCCATCCTTTTGTTTGCATGAAAGTAGTTGGTCGTAATGTGTGACAAATTACGATTTGTACCGGTTCTCACTGTCTTTCTTCGCAAGTGAATCAAGCTAAAATGAATATGAAGTCTGCTACTGAATAAATAAATCCATGCGCGATTTCGTGCAGGGATTTCTTCTTTGTAGCCTTATTTGAACTTTACATGTCGGTGTTTATATGTCGGTGACAGAATGCGTGGTGCTCAATGAGTTCACATAATTTTACAATCTGCCCAACCAAAAGTCAAAACATCAGCAACCACACAATTATACTATTACAATGACCCAGTCTATTGCAATGACAAGTAGTCTCTCTTTTGCAGCGGCAGCTCTACGCCGTCCTACGAATAATCAGGTAAGTGTAATATCGTCATAATATGTGTACTGGCACGCTGCGGCCGTCTGTCATCAACAATAACAATCGACTCATATCATGTGTCATCTTTTTCTTTGCAACAAATTATATCCTCTCTCTCCTTTGATATCTCAACACAGGTGAACTCGGCATTCACCAGCAACATCACTACTTTAAAAGCTGATGCAACACCATATACGCCAACTCCAAAGAAGGGAGGAGTTGATCCATCAGGACGTTCATCTGTACTATCTCCTAATTCAGTGGTATCTAATCTTTATCACAGAGCAGACTACACTTCATATTGTGTAGTCATTGATCCACAAATCCCCCCAAAGCCATTACAACAACGTTCACGTCCTTATAATAAACGTAATGATACTACCTTTAAGCCTATTGATACCGCCACTCCTCGTCGCCGCGGCAGTACTAGTAGGTCATCTTCTACTACTCCCTCTCCCCAAAAGAATAAGAAGAACTTCAAGACAGAGCCGTGCAAGAACTTATCCGAGTTTGGTCACTGTAAATACGGTGGTAAATGCCACTTTTATCACCATGAGGGGGAACGTCGCGAGAGGGTTGGTGATAAGTCGATTCCGTGTCTACTTGGCACCATATCTGGAATGTGGTAAGTTTTAATATCATGTGTTCATATCATATGTTCATATCATATGCTCAGCAATATATGAATATTTACACTAACACATCATTATCTTTAAATTATCTTTAATATATCTTTACTAATGCTCATACAGTCCCTACGGATCTCGTTGCAAGTATACGCATGTTCCAGGAGTCATGTGTGAAGATGACAGTGATGCTCTTGTGCTTCCACACCTTACCAAGGCCACGGGAAGTGCTGCCGAGCCTGATCCCCTATACCACCAGAAGACGAAGGATATTGAGCAGACTAATCCCATCGTTGCCAACCGCCTTAATAACAAGACATTCATGGAAACATTCAACTCGGTTTGTAATGTTGGTGCCGATATCCTCCCTCGTTTATCATCATTTGATAACGTGAGTGATATCGTTGCAACCCACAATGCCACCGCGTTGAATGAACTTCAGAAGCTCTGCATCGTACTGCAGATCACTCTCAATGATACCTTCATCTACAATCCTGAGAATTGTAAGTATATATTTTGTGTATGCCTCTCTTTTTTATCAATCATATAACACAAGCATGTCTCTCAACACGCTTTACTCTCCTTATTATATTCTTCCTCATTACAGGCTTTAACGGTCAGCCATGCATGACTCTACAGATGAAGTTCTTCCGTCTCGTGTCCATCGACAGTAGCGGACAGTCGATTAGTTCCCCAAAAGACGTAGCCGTGGAAATTGATGCCTATACATACCAGTCAGGCAAGATTGGTCCTAGCCCTGATATGTTTGTCAGTGCTCAAGAAGTCGTCTTTGACTCTAAAGGCAAGGTCACTTGTAATCATTCGATGTACGTACTGTCGGTGTTGTCTCATATGATGTGCACTTCTTTCTATCTCCTTATACTTACACTCACCCAACTTGTATTACTACTTTTTTTAGCTGGTTTGACGCCGCCATCACCATCGGCTGTTCAAGTACCAAGGCAAAGAAATCGTCCCAAAAGGATCAAGAAGACGAGTGGGACATGAGTGGCAAGAGTCTCTTTGTCGTGCCAAACAATGAAGAGTTCAAGAACTCTCTCTCTGCTATTGCAACATCACCTTATGTTTGCATGCAGACCGTCGAAGATCTTGAGACTGATACCCTCATCAAGGGCATCCTCAACCATCGCATCGCTACCATCCTCTTTAACCAGTATGGTTTACAAATCGATTGCATCACGGCCGAGGCTTAGGACATTCTCGAAGGGTACCCCGGGAAGCTCGAGAGGATGTACAACGCCCTCGAGGGAGAGTTCAATCTCTTGTCCAACGAGTGGAAGAGTCGAATGTGGTCGTCTTCTGCTGATACGAAGACCCGCATGATCTACTCTCCTTCTCCTTCTCTCAACACCGTGGAAGGAGGACTTGATACTGCCCATATTTGGAACTCGTTTGTTGCCAACCTCAGCAGCACTGATGATTCCACTATCGTTCCCAAGAAGAGCAAGCGTCTCAACTCCGTCACCACAAGCCTCGACCTCGACGACAACGACGACTTTGTTTGGACCATCCTTCCCAATGCCGTTCCCGGTATCGAGCGTGTCGATACCAAATTCGTAAGCTTATTGAAGAAGTGGGAGGGCGTTGTTGAGAGTGAGCGTATCTCTCGATCCAAGAAGAATGCTGCCGCATGAGACGCTTACCTCATGTTACAGCTATTGCTACTTATTCAAGAGAAGCCGAGCTGCTTCTGCTACAGGGCGTCAAGCGACGCTATTATATGTTTATGTATTATTATTGAGATTGGCAAATGGTGATGCTACACCATCCAATCTGACGACGAGGACAATATTTCTGTCTTGATTAATGGGGGAGAAGTTGTAATTGTTCTCTCAATTCATCTTATTCAATCTAATTTTAAATTAATTGGTACTGGTGAAAAGTAAATTAAAGTCTTGTTGGATATTGATAACGTCGTGTGTACTCTCTTCACTCAACTTCTAGTCTCCCTGCTCATCATCAACTCCACTTCCAAAGTAAGCAGTAATTGTCTTGACCTTGCCATTTACAACATTCTGTTCCATCTCAAACGATCCTTTAATACCAGAAGATATAGCACTTTGACCTAAGATTATACCATCTGTATTACGCGGAAGAAAGTAGGCAATCACGCCCTCTTGTGTTGTTGACTCATCATTAAGGACTGCTTTGGCAGAAAGAGATAAGAGTTCACCACCGTTTGTCTTTACAACAGATGTTGTTGACTTGTCATCTTCTTTATCATCTTTCAAACAACAACTAGACTCAACTAATATGGAAGTAATAATGTCAAACCCAGACTTTCCAGCCTCTTGTTTTGAATACTCAGTTCCACCCCACGGTGGTGATAAGAATATACCATCTAATTTGGTTGGGAGTGATTCTAATCCGCCAAGTTTATAACCTGCATATTGATGTAATTCATTCTGTCTAGACGATGACTTCATATCTAAATCTACCAGTTTACCCTTGTTGTATTGATTCAATACCTCAACAGCATCTGCATGAATGAATATAATATCATCTTTGTCAATCTTGTATATTGCCGCATTATGGGCAGCCATTTTCAATCTTGATAGGTTGATATCAACTGCAATTACCTTAACTCGAGGATACTTTCCTTCCTTTTTCTCTGCATTGAGCCTTGCAAATGCTATTGAGTTACCACCACATCCACAAAAGGCATCCAGTACAGTGATACTATTATTCTCACTACTACTACTGCTAATACTTGCAGATTGTTGATGACCTCCTTGACTCAATATCATATTGATCATCTTGTCAGCAACATGATTGGCAATACTCTCAGGAGTGACACTGTACCACATTTCACCATCATTATCATTATCATTATGAATTTGAATACCCTCATCATACTTTGAAAAGAGACGTTTACGTTGTGCCCAGAACTTATCTGGAACTATAGAGGTTGGATACGGATTGAGTATTCCATCACCATTGTTGCCATTTGGCAAATGAACATATGTGTTGCTGTTTTTACTACTACCACTCTGCTGCTGCTCTTGTTTACGTCTTTTTGTCCACTCTGTTGGACCTACAGTTGATGAATGGCGTTTGACTGGTATGAATATCTTCTTCTCTTCATTGTCTACTTGTATAGTTGATGATATCTTCCACGGCTTTCTATTCTTTGAATATTGAGATAGAAATTCATATGTCGGCCTTGCAATGTTGTTTCGTTGCTGCTTCTCTAAATCTACTTCTACTTGTGTAGAAGATAGTTTGTTATCATCATTTGACTTATCCACTTTCCCACCATCACTTCTGCTCGTATCTTTTGTATTATCAACTTTCCCCTTTGGAAGTAAAGCCTCCTCCTCAATCTCAACACGTGTTACAATACACGTTAGCGGTGCTACACAATTAGCCGGGATACGATTTATACTCTCTGAACAACTTTCTATCCAATTATGTTGTTTCTTTATATACTTTGCATGTTGTTGTTGCTTCTTGGACTTATTGTTGTGTTGGTTGCCTTTGTTCTTTTTCTTTTTATTCTTCTTTCGACGTTTGTTGTTACTGTTTGATGGAGGTCCATCATCATCTAGCAAGGGATTATGATTTGTAGTATCATTAACATTAGAAGAAGAAGTAGTAGTTTCTAGTTTTCTCTTATTTGTTGTCGTAGATGGAGCTGCTGCAGTGATATCAGTTGATGGTTGTTGATGTGTGGCAATAATATCATCATCATGAGAGTTTGATGAAGATACCTTGTCAGTTGTATCGACCATATCGTTTGTAATTGCTAGATGATAAAACGAGATTGCGTATGTATATTAGCAGTGTCTTTTGTCTATACATTGCGCTGATATATATATTGAGGAGATTAGAAGCCACCAATCAATCAATCAGTTCAGTATTGCAATTAGTGAAGAGAGAAAAAGGATACCGACAATTATGTGAGTGGAAGCATTAAGACAAAGAGCAACACTAACTCCCTATCAACACCGCTGTCATATTGTTGCAATGGCTATCCAGTAGATTGGTATTATTATCAATGGTTAATCCAATCATGATGAGTTCTTTACAACAACAAAGTCATGGCGGCGTGTGCGGTGCAAATGATATGTGCTTATTAATATTTGACGACGAAGATGGTGAGAGTATTACGGTAGACGAGAACAAAGATGCAGACAACAGAATCGCCTCTAAGAAGAAGAAGAGTAGTCTACTAAACAAGTGGAAACGGAATCATCGACGTTCTACTGCAAGTATCATTCGTACGGACCAATCTTCGAGCAATAAAATCAGTGGAAGGTTGTCAACATCATTGCCAACATCATTGCCAACAATCAACGAATCTCGAAATGATGTAGAAGAAGAAGGATTGATAATGATACCGGATGACATGTCAGAATCATCATTTAATGTATTGAAACGATATATGGGCTGTAATTCCATACCATATGGAACAAGAAGATCAACATTAGTGATGAGAGATGATAGTGACATTCGAGTTTGTGCACCATCAAAAGAAGATACCGATAAAGAAGCAGTCAAGTCTACACAACCGCCGCCACTAACCCAAACTAGAGATGGTATAAAGTATGACACATCAGAAACATCATCATTAGATGTACTGATGAGATATATCGGCTGCACTCCAACATCATACCGTGATCATAAACAACATTCAACAACAATCATATCAGATCAAGTAGACGAAATTAGTAGAAATGAGATCAGTACTAATCTATCACACATCTATGGAAGTTGTGAGATAGATGATAGCAATTCACTATTATCAGATGACAATGAAGAAGAATCAATAGATGATATTACACCGGAACAAAGACACGAGTTGCTTATTGAAGTGATTAAAGAAATGATTGCTAATAGTAATAATGATCAGACGGAGAGGAATGTAGATACTAGTACAAGAAGAAAAGTAGAGGCATGCCAGAAGATAGAGATAAGAGATGAGAGAAGATCAGATAAAAGAAGATAAAGAGATGAAATCTATTCAGGGAATGTCATCGCCAAGGAAGATGCTATTCAAGCGTTTATTTGAAAAGAGGAGACAGTGACATAGAGCTAAACAAAAGAACACGAATCTATAGTTTACAGTCGACTTTACATCCGAAGCTTGCCTGTAATGTATGACAATGTTTCACTCAAATCAACATTGATTCCTTTTGCCTCCATCTCCTTCTTCCGTGCCTCCAAGTAACTTTTTTCAGTAGTAAAGTTTAGCTTTTCGTATTTGTCTTCAAACGCCCGTACTCTAATTGCTGAATCGTGAGCTAGAGCTGCATCAGTCTCAAGACAGTACTTCCCAAGCCGAAAATGGGTGAATCCAACGGTCCAGAACCGAGCAGTGAATACACCCCTGGACAAAGAAACACCATTGTATATAGATGATGCCTTATCAGACTTGTTCTTCTTTAACACCAACTCTTTTTCACTACCATGATAGTTGTAAAACAAGTTACTCAACATATCAGACTTCTTAGCTACCACTGGAACTTTGCTCACGTAAGAAGTAAGATGAACCAACGTCTCTCCCAAATCTACTTCTACAGATTGCTCTTTCATTTCCTTCTCTCGTGCCTGCAAGTAATCTTCTTTAGTACCAAAGTTGATCTTCTCATAATGTTTCTTCAATCCCCGTGCTCTGATTGCTGAATCATAAGCAAGAGCTGCATCAGACTGGAGGGTGTATCGGCCGAGGCGATAGTTGAGAAATTGAGTCGAGGCGTCGGACTCTTTCTTCTTCTTACCAACTCCATTGTAACAAGATAGTGATTTAGAAGACTTGACGCTCTTCTTCTTCAATACCATTTGCTCTTGGCTGCCATGGATATTGTAAAACAAGTTATTCAACATTTCAGACTCGATAGAAGGCACTTGTTCATTTCCTCTCTCTACTTCAGCTACCTCAGCTACTTTGCTTACATAGGATGACATGTGTGATAATGTTTCCTCCAAGTCAACGATGATATCTCTATTGTTCAATTCTGTCTTACGTGCACGAGAGTAATCCTCTTGTGTATTAAAGTTGATCTTGTTGTAATGTTCTTCTAATGCACGAGCTCTGATTGCCGAATCGTATGCAAGTGCTGCATCTGTTTCAAGAGCGTACGAACCAAGACGAAACGTGTTGAACCGAACCTCATATTTCAAAGGTTTAGGAGTCTTGCTCAAGTCTTTGTGTACTCCCATGTAGCGAGAGGTTCCTAATCGAGGCTTCCTCTTCTTCAGTTTTAACTCTTTCTCGCTACCGTGATAGTTGTAGAAGAGACTGTTCAACATATTAGTAGACTCCCGAGATACAAATGTTTGTCTCGAGGCACGAGCAGAGACACGAGGAGGAGGATAGCTTGGCTCTGGTTCCGATTCCTCTTGCTTAGGTTGCTCTTGGAAAGCTGTAGACTGGAAAGTTGAAGTAGATTTATGATAAGCAATGAGCTATAAAGTAACTCATGCTAATGAATAGAATTGCCATAAGTACTCACCGAGTCCACAACTGAAGCTCCATTTTCTCGCTTTTGCTTCTTCCTAGGACGAAGTTGACGATCGGTTGGATTACCCGAAACAACCAAAGGAGCATCTTCTTGTTCCACCACCATGTTTGTCTTTGTATCCTCGCTCAGTGAAGAGATGCGAGCCGAAGGTTTCTCTTGTTTGGATGCTAGTTGTTCTCGGAAACCTTTAACAGATTCGATCATGATACCCAATGTTAGCCCCAGATCAGTACCCTTGTCTCTATTCTTCATCTCCTCCTCACGTGCCTGCAAGTAATCCTTTTCAGTGGCAAAGTTAATCTTCTCGTAATGCTTTTTCAATGCCTGAGCTCTAATGGCAGAATCATATACCAGAGCTGCATCTGTCTCGAGGATGAAGCGGCCCAATCGAATATCGAGAAATCTACTGTCAAATACAGTACTTCTCTTATTACTGAAGTCCCTGTATACACCATTGTAGATAGATGTTGCCGTGGGAGACTTTGTGTTCTTCAACTCGACCATCTCAACGCTATAACAGTTACAGAATAAGGTTTTCAACTTGTCAGATACTTCAGTCTCTCTTTTTGAAGTGACACGAGGGCTTAGTTCCTGTTCATCTTGTTTGAGCTGCAAAGTAGATATGGTCAGTGATGAGCTATTATAGTAACTCATGATAATAAAGCAAAGATAGACATTACCACAAGACTTACCGAGTCCACATCCGAGACTTCATTGTCAAACTTTTGCTTCTTCCTAGGACCGTTTGGGTGATCTCCTTCTTCCACTACATAGTTTGACTTTTCCTGTCGAACAGTGGATTCAACTGAATCCTCACTTACTAGATTTTCTTTGTTCGGAGTCACGGCCATATCTTCCATATCAACATCCGGTGATGTCTTCATACTAACAATCTCATAGGTATCATCATGTTGATTGTCCACTTTCACAATAGGTGTGAATGTATCTTCGTGTAGTTCTTTCATCAAATCAAATATTGTCTGTTCTATTTCTTCCTCATCCCCAATCACGGATACATCATCTTCATCTTCCTTATCACTATTTTGGTCTGGACGGTCAATCCCTAGCTTGGGATGGTAAACGATACCTGCCTCACCACTACATGCATCTCGTAATCCTCGACGAATGGCAGAGGTCTTCCATACCAATGGGCAAAAATCTTTCTCCCCACATCCCCTGTACTTTTCATAATGTTTCACATCATAATCATGTGAAGTGTATTTGTCATAGCCTTCACGGATACTAGTTGGTATGAACGTGCACTTTGGAACGTGAATTAGTTGGAAGTTGAGAAAGGCTCTTCGAATTTCTATTAGAGACTGTAATATTTGAATAAAGAAAAGAGGAGAGAGATTGATAATAAGCAATATGTGATAGAGGATACTCAACAAATTCATTAATCAATAATGATAACCCTCTTACCTGATATTAAGAAGAGGAACAGTATCATCATACACATCAAATATAGATATAAAGTAAGAGATATAAGTTTAATTAGAGATTCACGAGTATGTGAATACAAACAAACACCACTTTATCCAAAGACGAGGAATATATACAATAGTTCATACACATATTGAGAGGATACCTCTAATATGTAATGCACTTCTTACCTGATGAAGATAAACAATCCCATAACAATACAAATAGATATAAATATAAGAGATAGAGAAGTTAGATACTATATGTCGATACAGATAATATATACGAATTGCATTGTACAAAAGAGGTATAAAAAGATACCTCAACAAAACAACAAACAAACAAAACAATTTGTCTTACCTGCGGATGAGTAGGAGATAAGCCAAACAATACAACGGTTAAAGAGTATAGAAATCGTATTAGATAAATATATATGCAGCATATGTTATTATGCATATGATGAACCAACTAACACATGATATGCACTAATACATACCTTTGGATGAATTTCTGCCATGTCCACTCGGTTGGTAGCATTCTTGCAATGGATACAACGAAATGCAAACCGCTGCTGGTTACCATTATCATATGATACATCTGTATCAATCTCTTTACATAGGTACAACTCCAACACTTCATTCCGTAGGATACTAGTGGATGGTAAAAAGTGCTCCTTCTCGGTGTAATCGCCGAGCATGAATGGCGAGGATACCAAGGTCTGCTGCTGCTGTTGTACATCACTGCTGATGCTGCTATTACTACTACTAGATACTGATATAATTGCAGATGAAGCATGTCCATGACGGTCGTAATCGATAATACCAGGTAGCTCATCATCAAAGTCAAATGAATCGAATGGAGATTGAGATACCCCTTGTTTAGTAGTAGTAGTGGGCGGCGATGATGTTGGTGAAGGCATGATGTTTGTCGAAGTAGATGTATACATTGATAGTAGATGTCTTGTTCTCGTCGATTGTAGTTGGAGAAATGTATAATGTGTGGTTGTGTTGCAATGATTTACAGCCTGTATTATGAGAGAGAGAGATGCCAATCGACCAAATCCCCATCCCAACAAAGAATCATTGTACCTGTATTGGTGTCGTTTTGAGAAGTTGTCGTAGTCGTTCGTTATTCACACGTCAGAACTGTCTCATCAGTGACTTCTATGGAGTTCTCTCTGACTTATTTGAGAAGCTACCTGAGTGCGATTTAGCCTTAACTTGTGCGGTGGTGAGTTAGGGATTTTTCTTCACTAGCTAGCATTGCAGTAGCTACTCTACTACACTACTTTATTATTTCATACCGCATAATTACTATCCAACGATGCCATTATTACCAAACACTCCAAGTACCACCCCTCCACGACAGGAGAAGTCATTGGATACTACCACCGCGGTAACTCCTCGTCCGTGTCCGACTCCGACACAAATCGAAGATGTTAATCAAACAATCCATCCAATGCAACTCGGTGATTTGCTGGATAGAATATCATATATGAAACTAAACAGTGTCATGACGAATAATTTCTGTGATGCTAGTAGTGTTAGTAGTTTATCAGTGGCAGCGTCGGAGAGAGACGGTATGCTTGAGTATGAGGAGGGTTTATTTGTTGATGGTTCAGTAAGGCACGAAGATCGAGATAAAAAAGAAGTAAAGCCGTCCCTAAAACGTTGTTCTAAAACTTTCTGTTTTGTACCAACGATACATGAATCTCCTCCACAAACTGCCAAGAGGATGCGGTTGAAGTAGTTAATATGGTCTACCATATTACGTAAGATAAAAGTAACTTTAGTAAAGTTATCCGCGATCATATCACGTGCACAACTATAAACACATTCCCTTTCTCACCCTGTATCCCCCTTTTTTAAGGACTACATCTATTAGGATCGCGTGGGAACATTGACGCTTTTCTAACATTGTCAAGACCGAGATATAAGAATACCACTCTTTCTAATCCAATACCGGCACCCGCATGAGGACTAACACCATGTCTAAATGATTCAATATATGTCTTTAATCCAGCACCAACTTCAATTCCCTTACTCTCGATAATCTTGGTTACCAATTCAGGATCATGGCATCGTTGAGCACCTGAACAAATTTCTTGTCCACGGATGAACATATCATATGAGTTGGAGAAGTTATCATCTTCAGGATCTGGCATAGTGTAGAATGGTCGGATGCTTGACGGGTACTTGTCAAGCATGAAGAAGTCTGTTCCATACTTTTCTTTAACCGCAGCCCCCAGTGCAAGTTCTTGAGCACCAGTTAAATCTCCCAAACCATCACCCATATCAAAGCCTTTATCACGAAGGATATCCATTGCCTCTGGCCAGTGTAGTACACATGGCTCATCGGTAAATGTTACGGGTTCAGATTCATATTGAGTTCTAATAACTTCTAATTCACGTGCCCATCGTGTCTCTAGATTCTCAAAGATATGCTTGAACATCTTATGCACCACCTCCAACGTCTCCATGTAATGTTCATTAATAGCCATTTCAAGATCCAATCCAGTAAATTCACACAAATGTCGACGAGTATTGGAATTCTCAGCACGAAAGACTGGCCCAATCTCAAACACACGATCAATATCAGAAGAAATAGCCATCTGCTTATACAGTTGTGGAGATTGGGCAAGACATGCTGTCGTACCAAAGTAATCGGTAGTGAACACACCTGCTCCACTCTCACTCTCACCAGCAATAAGTTTGGGTGTATGAATCTCCACAAACCCTTGGGAGTATAATGATTCACGAAATAGTTGACACACCGCCGATTGGATACGCATAATTGCATTATTGGCAGGAGCACGCAGATCCAACCAACGATTATCTAAACGTAACTCCTGTCCAAGACGAGGAAATGGTCGTTCAGTACCCTGACTTTCCTCCACCTCCTTCTCACTTCGAGCAGCATCCTCAACTAAGAAGGGGAGCATGGCATCAGCATTAGATACAGAATGTATCCGATTAATAACCAATTCAGCATCTTGGATTGAACAACTGCGTACTTCGGCAGGTGATACCGTACCTTCTAAATCTATCATACTTTCAGTAGTGAGTGTTTTTAAATACTTGATCATTTTGGCTGATTGTTCTGGATTTTCTTTATCCTTGAAGTAACATGCTTGTATCGTATCGAATGAATTTTGACGTAATACTAGGAAACAGGATCCTCCCTTGACACGGATTGAATTGAGACGTCCACGTAACCATACCTTTGATTCTGGTCCATACTTTACACCATCACTTTCTGAAGAACCACCAATGTCATTAACATTGACAAAGTTCCTACCCGATCGACTACGAGACATTACAATTGACATATCACCCATGGGTGGATATGATTCTTGTTCCGATTCTGAGAGATATGTTACCTCATCGATACGATTTGCTTCCTCTTCAGCAGCTGCTTTAGCTGCCTTCTTTGCAGCTTTAGCTGCCTTTTCTGCTTCCTTCTTAGCCCTGAACATAATAGTAGAGATAGATATACTGAGCAACGAACATATAATTTGCAATGTGCATATGATATGCACACATGTGTATATACTTACTTTCTTTCCTCCCGAGCTGCCTTGATTGCAGCCTTCTCTTCCTCAGTCTTTTCTTCAGCAGGAGGTGCATCCGTAGACATGAACCTTGCAGTATTACTACTGCTTATTGATGGTTGTTGTCTCCATTGTTTTGATGTTTGAGTGATGGGTGAAATTGATGATGAAGAGGATACCGCTAATGGCGGCACCAATGATGGAGCATTATTAGACAAGAAAGCCGATGCAAAGCATGAACCATTCCTACCGATCGCATAACGGATGCTGGCCGATGAGATATAAAGGAGCATTAGTTTGCCTACCATATTCATTGCAATGCAAATAATAATGACATCATTGTACGGGGGGAGAGTGAATAGAAAGCGATCTTTAGGCGATTGAACGGCCGTCAAATTAGGTACATCATCATCAGAAGATAGAAGAGAGTAAGGAGGTATTATGGCGGTGTTTACATTATAAATAGTATATTATATAATGATACATCTGTCGTATATTATATTGTTTGCAATATTGTCTGCAGCGGCGGCCTTCAGCTCTCAATCTCGGAGTATCAACAAGATACCAACTCGAAGTATCAAAGTTGATATTGATGATGTGGCTAATAAGGAAGGGGACTACAATGATATATTATCAAGTGATAGACGAAAAGTATTATCACAAATAGCTGCATTATCTTCAATTTTGATACCACAATCTGTAAATGCTGAAGAGGATATAATTACTCAGTTGCAAAACTCACTAGAAGAACGTTCAGTAGAAAACTCATTGGCTGCTCCATCATATGGATTGGAAGTACCTGATATATTCTATCCATCTTCATTTCAAGGGAGTTGGAATGTATTATCAAAGACTGCTGATATTATAGCACCTTGCGGGTAAGCATATAGTATACAAATACCTTTGTAAAATGTACCTTATTTTCACTGACCTAATTCTTTAAACAATAATCAATCAATTATCATTTAAATATAAAGGTTTCAACTATTCACTGGGGGAGAGTCGGGATATAATAATGCAGTGCAGTCAGAAATTAAAGATCACAATGATTTAGTTTATAAAGCAAGATTTATCAATGGACAGGATGAGAATGTAATTGCCGACAGAGAGTACAATGCAAAAGAAATAGCAAAAGCCGCTATGGGCGATTATTCCGTCATTGATACTCCCATTGCAACACCTAACCGATACTCTTGTCTATTGGCTCCACCGAGCAATAGCGGCACCGATAATCTGATATCAGTTGATATCCTTGCAATAAAAAGAAAAGCTGAAGCGATAACGTCACCTGATAAGTTTGTATGCAGTGAGTATGTGAGACAGGTCGTGACGCCATCCCAAAAGGGCAATCCAAATGCGCAGATTCCACCATTATCAGTAAAGGAGATCGAAACAATCTCAATCTACAACGTGGTGAATAAAGATAAGATTGAATGTAGGCAAAGAACTGCAACATTCCTAGTACCAAGTCAAACCGACCAGATAGCATTTCAGAAGTGGAGCATAAGTAAAGGAAGACCCGTTGATATTCGCTATTATGATGTTTCATATACAAGGGCTTAATAAATGGTAGTGGGTTATGTAAAAGATAACAATTTATCTTTAATGCTAGCACCTCCCTGTTTAATTATCCTCAATTAATTAGGCATACTTTGAACAAAACTGCTCATAATGATTCTGTATCCTCTTGACTACATCTTTTGTCTCGGGTGATAGAAATGTAGTCCTAAAGCCTGATCGTCCTTCTTTCTGGCCGAACCCCGAAGCAGGTACCACGCAAATACCAGTTGATTGCAATAAATCTAATGAGTAGATTGTATCAGGAGACATGCCTGACTCTTGTGCTGCTTTAATCACACCTGGAGGCATTTCAATACTAGGAAAGCAATACATTGATCCAGTGGCAGGCTGACATGAGAAACCAGGAATGTTGTTTAAACCGTTGCTCAAGACTGATGCACGATCTTTCAACCCTTCAAAGATTGCCTTCTTCTCCTGTTCATGAGATTCATATGAAACGTCTTCTTTATTAGGTCCTCGAACCATCAAGCTCACCATTGCTTGACCAGATACACTCGAACACAATTTACTTGCAGCAAGTTTGTAGATTATGTCAACCACATCAGAATCAATTCCCACAATTTCCATGTAGCCTCCTCTTTGGCCACATTCACCAAATACACCCTTTGACACGCTATGAAAAGAGACTAACTGAATACCATCATTCTCAATCAAACCCAATTCATCAGCAGCACGTCTTGAACTGAAGAATTCATCTCCTTTGCGATATACATTCTCCTGATAAACTTCATCTGACAGCAGTACAATGTTATTTCTTGCACAGAACAATACAATATCTTTCACTTCATCCTTTGATAGAACACTTCCCGTAGGATTTCCAGGATTTATCAGAACTAGAGCTACCACATTGATTCCGTTGTCTTTGGCATCTGTAATTGATCGTTCTAATTCTTCCATATTCAATCCCCAGCCTTTATTCTCATCAATGTAATATCCTACTTGATGTCCACCTAACAATCCAAGTGTTGCACTATACAGTGGATATTGAGGTATTGGTGTCATTATACCACAACTCGAGTCTTTGATCAGTGCCGTCATTAACATTGTTATCGCCTCGGAAGCGCCTGCAGTTAAAAATATATTCTCAATATCAATACTACCAGCTTCTGCATTATCTCGTTGTTCTATGAAATGTGCTACGTCTTCACGCCATTGTCTAACACCTTTGGATGTTGTATATGCTCCTACGCCGCATCCACCCATTGCTGCTTTCATTTCCCTTGCCCTATCAATAGCATCCTGTGGGAACATTGATTTTACATTAGGATGATCGATACCAATAGCATCAGGTAATTGCAATAATGACATGACTTGTCTTGGCCATGTAATTGACTTTTGTTGAACTGCATGCGGGTTTCCGATGTTGGTAAAGATGATATGATCAAATCCATCAAATTGTTTGCCTGTAGAAAGTTCCTGTGTAATTCGTTCAGCTTCTATTGCGATTTTACCGCGGACGGCATACTCCATTGTTTTTAAATTATCATTAATAGTATCAACTGTTAAACGTTTTGCTGCCGCGCTTGAGGCAAATGCCCTCCTTGTTGTTGATAATAGCATGATGACAACAGTGAAGAAGAACAGCTGATGTTCATGTTGGTGGAATGTGGATTTCATCATTTTAAAGTAGGTATGTATGTCGTATACTGAAAAACAAAAAGGCCGAGGTGTGGTGTGTATGTTATGTGTCTTATCTGAAGATAGTCGTATGGCTATATCAATATCAATATTATATCCAATTAGTACTATTGCAATTGCCTACACTGAGAGAAGGAAGTGATGTTGTGTTTGACTTTGAAGATTTAAAAATTTGCGAACACAATATCTTCGTCTGGCCGGCGCCACACAATGATGGAGGTCTCCTCTTTACTCCTCCTCTTCATTGGAGGTCGAGGATGAATAGTGGAGTGGTGTGTAATATACGGAGCATAGATATACAGAGCAGTTAAGCGGTATATATCTTCATTCTTTATCCCGAATACAGAGCAATATACAGCCTTAGGTTCATATAAATTATCATATCCAACTAAGTATAGGCTTTGCAATTAGGGCCGCAATCAAAGCCGATAAAGCAGTAGAGACAACATTGACCATTTCATTCGATAGGAAACCAAAGCCACTAATCTGTTTAGTTGCATATCCATCACCTCGTTTGGCTATTCGTTTAGTCTCGTCATCATAATAGGTAGCTTGGATGGTAGCACCTAGAAATGAATCTATCAATGATCCGCCTAAACCACCCATGAATCCAACAAATGATAAAACTACTATCTCTCTTGCATATTGTGTTGGTGTTATTGATGAAGATATAAAAGGCAGTATCGAAGCTATACCTCCCGGTACAAACAAGCCGTGTATAATTCCCATTAAGGTACCACCCGCTGCACTAGCTGTTGTTCCAACAAGTGACATTCCGCCATTCGTCCCTGGGGGCACCCTTTTCCAAGGCTTTGTTATTAACCGTGGTAGACTCTTTGATAGAATTCCCAATTCTGATGCCCATGTGTCTCCAGCACAACAGGCAAAGAAGGCAACATAGGCAAGTGTTAACTGATCTCCAAATAATGCCAAGGATAGTGGTGACAAAGAAGATATAACATCTCCACCGATTAGTAAAGCACCATCTCTTCCTACCAATACTCTTCTAATACATGCACATATAACTGCAATTAATGAGCAAGCGAATACTTGTGAACTACCTCTTTCACCACCTTCGGTAACTCCCTCTTCTAACTTTCCTTTAATCTTTGATCCAACTCTTGTTAATTTACTTGATGTCCAATAAAATGATAGTAATGTAATACCATTTCTCCATGACGTTGCTAATGATAATGATGCAACTATAAATGCAGCAAAGGCACCTTCTTTATTCAATGACTTCTTTCTTAATCCACTATTTGATATACGTCTGGCTGTAATAACAAGTAGACACATTAATAATATCAGATGTGTGTTAGTTGCCGATAGATCAGTGAAAGTTATCAGAACAGATTCATACATGGTATCTTACCTAGATATATGCCTATACACGTTCGTGCTAAATCAGTAGCCGGTATAATTGGCATTGTAGCTGATATTATAGTTAATGGCGATAGTATTACTGCTGATACTTTACGAAGTGGTTTGTTTTTAGTAGAAGTTGAAGTTGTTTCATGAAGTTGTTGTTGTGCATTCAATTGCAATAAACTGATCCTTGGAGTTACTACTACAGACGGGTTAGTAGAAAACGAATATACCCGAGATGATATAAAGAAGACGAACAACAAGATGACGAGCCTGCAATAGTAACGCATTGATATATCGCTTTTACATCACCTATTGAACATATCCGACAACCTCGCTCAGTAACTCATCTCAAAATCTCAACTCTCATAAATTTTCTGAAATGACAGCTAGAACTTAGATTAGAGCACGTACATTAGGTCTATTCTAATATGCTGAAGAGCATTAGATATAAAAGCCCGTTTAATGTCAATATAATAAGCTACAGATCAGTTTAGTGTATGTATCAAATGGTGTGGTCCGGTGACAGAATACTTGCTCTTAATTTTACCGAACGGAGGAAGAGGACTTAAAAGGTGGTGGAGTTACCTAGGTAGGGTAAAATGACGGAAGTAATGTGTATTCCCATAACGACAATCCTCAGAAGTTGCGGCAGGGATGATTAGTCAATGAAAAATGATACCATCTTTAGCCTTGTTATTATCGAAGTTATCTTTAGCCTTGTTATTATCGTTTGAACTTGAAAGAGACTGCCAAAGCATATCCTTTCAAAACTCGCTGGATGTTCTTAATAGTATCGATACTCCTCATTAGCCGCAGCAGCTTTATCCCTCTGACTACTCTTAATCTCTCCCAAGTATACTTGATATGATTTTAATGCCCTCATATAATCGTCTTTTGTTGCATGCCCGTTTTTATACAACGCATTGATTTGATCAAGAGATTGAGAATGTCCACCCTCCACTGCAATCATGAAGTGCCTCACTGCCCTTTTCATGCTGCCCTTAATCTTTTCCTCAATACCCAGATTGTATCGTGCCGCTACATCTCCCATCATAGCTGCCATTTCAAAATAAAGTGAAGCCATATGCGGGCTAACTTCTACTCCGTCACCATACATATAGCAATAACCAATAGTACCATGTGACTCAGCATGATCGAGTTTTGATGCCCGATGATATAGTTCTAATGCCTTGGTATAATCTTGTGGATATCCGCGTAACCCTCCTGCATAGTAACACCCCTGATTGTAGATTGCAATAGGATCATTAGCCTCCATACGTTTCTTTTCCCTTTTCATTGCTTCCTCATATGTAAAAGGCGTTAGAACTCTGCAAAAAGGACACTTTTGATTATCAAGTGCATTGCCTTGATCGTCATACACAGGTGCATGAGAGCATCCACTGCAAATAACTTTTCCACAACATGACATATATCTCCAGCCCGAGTTTAGAGTTGGTATTCGTAGGAAACAAATAGGACAATCTTCATATCGTGGAGGTTGCTTGAATAACATCTCATCAAGTTCTTCCGTAACTTGTTTAAGTTTGTCGTCACGTCTTTCAACAGCAAGTTTAACATTTTCCTCGCATTGTTTCTTATGCTTCTTTTTGTGTTTCTTTTTACATACAGCATTGCAATACTTAACCATATTACATTTGTTACATGTGTTGTTGATATCACTACCCTCCTTACCACAATTGGCACATACTGATGCCGTCTTGCTATCACTACTCTCTTTATCACGATTATCAGCCGTGCTCATGTTGTGTAACATATTATTCACCTCGCATACACCATCATCATTTGTTTTTGATGCACCGTCTTTGCAACTATCGAATGTGCTCGTCATCATAAATGTTTGAGTCTGATACTTTATGATTATAGGGTCTGATTTATGATGTGATTACGTACTTAAATAAAGTTTGTGAACCCTAACCCTAACGAAGAGTATCAAAAGCAAAGATAAAGGATGGTAGGATGACCGTGTTGTTATTACTACAAATTTCAGACCGCTAACAACAAGATACGATATCTAGAGACATTGATAATTGAGTAGTAACAATACATGACATAAACCAAAGTCCAAAGAGATTGTATCAGTGTATCTCATAAAATTTTCTAGAATGTCAGCATCGGAGAGCACAGTCGTTATGCGTTTCCATTCTAATACTTTTAAAGTGAAAATCGATTGATATTAGTTGTAGAAAGCGCGCTAATATAAATATATTATAGTTTACTGATTAGGTTTAGTGATATAATATCAATTTGTGTAGTACGGTGACGACTGGTGGCAGCCTTTATATGGGCATAAATATTAATATCGCCAAATCACTCACTAGTAAGTGGTATCCCTACTAGACTCTCATAAAAAAATGACAAGGCATAAAAAAACAAAGTCGGTGCACATGACACATCTTATGTTCAGTGCCTAATATAATACTCCTATTTGATACACATATATCTAATTCATTATATAAGATAATATACAAATAATGCCTACTTTTGCTGATGCCCTCCGACAACTACAATCT